>Ga0207646_10001491_pt1 | contig 28771 bp, 29 predicted proteins | sample KBSK5502metaG_FD_184343 | JGI IMG/M metagenome (GOLD analysis project Ga0207646, IMG submission 184343) | Corn, switchgrass and miscanthus rhizosphere microbial communities from Kellogg Biological Station, Michigan, USA - KBS K5-50-2 metaG... | ecosystem: Host-associated > Plants > Roots >...
GCTCCGTCCCGACCGTCGGCGACGTTGGATCGGTGAAGTCCCGCTTGAGGTCGTACACAAAGTTGACGTGGCTGTCGCCGGAAAGGACGACCGGATTTTTCGTCGTCACAAAGCGGTCCAGGATCATCTGCCGGTCGACGACATAGCCCATCCAGTTGTCGACCCCATCGAAGACGTGCTTTCCGAGCTCGGGGCTCGAGTCCTGTTGCGCGAAGCGCACCGACTGCGTCACGAAGTTCCACGGCGCCGCTGACTCGCCGAGCCCCTTGAGAAGCCAGCCGCGCTGGTCCGTGCCAAGCATCGTCCGCGCCGGGTCGACGCTCGCGGGACAGTAGCCCGATGGCGTCTGCTCGGAATCTCGGCAGAGCGGGACTTCGGGAGAGCGGTACTGACGGGTGTCGAGGACGAAGAACGTCGCTAGCCCTCCGTACCCGAGGCTTCGGTAGAGCTTGAGATCGGGCCCCTGCGGCCGAGGCGTCCGGACCGGCATGTGCTCGTAGAAGGCCTGATAGCCGGCGGCTCGCTCGAGGATCGCGAACTTGTTGCGCGGATCGTCCCTGTCGATGCCGCCCGCGTAGTTGTTCTCGACCTCATGGTCGTCCCACGTCACGATCCACGGGAACGCTGCGTGGGCGGCCTGGAGATCTCTATCGGTCTTGTACTGCGCGTAGCGGTCGCGGTAGTCGGCGAGCGTGAAGCTCCAACCGCGCTTGCTGTAGTCGCGAACGATGTTGCCCCGCGCGGTCCCCTCGTAGATGTAGTCGCCGAGGAAGAGGACGGCGTCGAGATCTTCGCGGGCGAGGTTGGCGTGCGCGGTGTAGTAGCCGTGCGCGTAGTTCTGGCACGACGCGAAGGCGAACCGCAGCGCCTGAGGCATGGCCACAGGCGCGGGAGCGGTACGCGTCCGGCCGATTGGACTCTCGACGCCCCCCGCTCGGAAGCGGTACCAGTACACGCGGTCGGGCTCGAGCCCGCCGACCTCGACGTGCACGGAATGCGCGAGTTCCGGCGCCGCGACCGCCGTACCGGAGCGCACTACGCCCTTCATGGACTCGTCGCGCGCGACGAGCCACTCGACGTCAATTGGAGTAGGGCCCATGCCGCCGCCCATGAGCGGTTCGGTCGCAAGACGCGTCCACAGCACAACCCCGTCGGGCAGCGGATCGCCGGACGCGACGCCCAGCGTGAACGGGTCTTTGTCGAAGCGCGTTGGTTGGAACAGCGCACATGAGCCCAGCTGCGAAATCGCCGCGAGTGCGGCGACGCGGCCGATAAATGTCCGTCTCGTTGACAACACTCGTGACTGTACTCAATGAGGCGACGCCCTTTTCCCACCCGTTGACGGAATCACCCCCCAACGGGTGGTCCCCACGCGTCCGAACCCGCGCGACGCTATCTGCGTGTCGAGGACCATGCGTGTGGCCGTCATCGCCGTCGGCATCGTGCTAGGCGTCGCGGCTCTGTCGACTTTCGCATCCCAGGCGGAGGCGCACTCGGCACTCGTTCACGCGCTTTCTGCGCGCGTGACTGTGACGCAGGGAGACTCGCAGCCTGAGATCGTCGGCGAGCGCGTCGTCCGTGAAGGCAACCGGATCCGGACCGACGCGAGCGGCCAGGCGCTCATCACCTACCGCGACGGGTCGACCGTGCTTCTCGATGTCGAAAGCGAGCTCCTGATCGAAGCCATCGAAACGGACGACCGAGGGCTCCTCGTTCGGATGACGCAGACGCTCGGTCGCGCGTGGTACTCGCTCTCGCGTCTGGCGGCCGACAGTCGCTTCGAGGTGCACAGCGCGGCGATGGCCTCGGTCATCCGAGCCGGATCGAGCTCGTACGTCGTCGTGGGGCCGGACGGTGAGACGCAGGTGGTGGTGACGCAGGGGACGGTGGAGACCGCGGGCGCTGGAGTCACCGTCACCGTCGCCGCTGGCTCGTCGACATCGATAGCCGTCGGCTCGACGCCCTCCTCCCCTGCACCCGTCCCGACGCCGGCAGCAAGTCCGGCGCCGACGGCTACCCCGGCACCAGGCACCACCCCGCCGGCGACACCATCGGCGTCGCCGACGCCGCCTGTCGCGACGCCGCGGGTATGGCCGTCGCCCACGACGGCTCCGGGTCCGGTTCCCTCGACCGCGATCTCATCACCGCCACCGCCGCTCTATTCCATCTCGCCGGTGATCTCGCCTTCGGCGACACCCCGTCCGCTCCCGGCGGTGACCGGTGCGCCGACGACGAGCATCGCACCGCTCCCGACCGCGCAACCTGCCCCGCCCACAACCCTGCCCTGAGCGAAGGCGCCCGATCACCCGCTCATGCAAGGACACCGTTTGGTGTCGGCGGTCCCGCCTGTGCCTCAGACCTAGGCGGAGTTCACCTAGGTCTTGATCGTGGTTGCGGCCGGGCGGTCGGTCCTCGCGGCACGTCCAGCGCTCCATACCATCGCAACCCGACTCGCGACGAGTTGAGCGAGCGTGCCGACGAACATACCGAGGAAGAGGCCGCCCAGGACATCGCTGGCCCAGTGCTTGTCGAGATAGACACGGCTGAGCGCGACGGCGACGGCGAGCACCCAAAAGAGAGGGCGCCACCTCGGCATCACCGCACCCAGCGCCACAGCAAGGAACCCCGCAAGTGCGGCGTGGCTGCTCGGAAACGAAAACGTCTCGGTGGCCTTTGGCAGCAGAAGTGGGATCAGCTGCAGGTCATGCGCGCCGCCAGCTCCAGGACGCGGGCGCGAAACGAGGTCCTTGAGCAGGCCGTCGGCAACCAAGACGGCAGGCAAGAAGAGCGGGATCAGCGCATCGATCCGGCGCAGCGCAAGCAGAACCGCGACCGCAACCCCGGCGATGATGAGCGCCACGTCTCTCCGGCCGAGAAGCGACAACGCGGACGCCAGGGTATCCATGAACCCGCTCGCCAGAGGCTGTACCGCGACGTAGATCGCGTGGTCCACGGGCGATGTCAAGCCGACCAGCACCAGAACCGTGATGACCGTGAGGCCGACAAGTTCTGCCATCAACAGGCCGACACCCGATGACCGCACCCTCAGCTTTCTCAACGGGTCGCAGTTTCGCGCGCGCTCTGGGCTGCGCCGTTTCAGGAGGAGATCAGGCGACTCACAGCGCCCCTCGAAAGAGTGGCCATTTGGGACGGCCCCACGACCGTTCGCGGCGAGACGCTCTCGGATTAGGCCGATTTCATGGGGGACTCTGCCTCGTGCGCCCGGTACTGGAGCTCGTACAGGCGGTGGTAGACGCCTCGCTGCGCGAGGAGATCGCGGTGCGTTCCCATCTCGACCACGCGGCCCTTGTGCAGCACGATGATCCGGTCGACGTTCTGGATCGTCGACAGCCGGTGGGCGATGATGATCGAGGTCCGACCGACCATGAGCTTGGCGAGTGCGTCCTGGATGAGACGTTCAGTCTCGGTGTCCACGGAGCTCGTGGCCTCGTCGAGCACGAGCAGGATCTCGGGGTTGAATGCGATCGCCCGTGCGAACGCGAGGAGCTGCTTCTGCCCAACCGAGAGCGTCGAGCCGCGCTCCGTCACCACCGTGTCGTACCCCTGCGGAAGCTTGTCGATGAACTTGTCGGCGTTCACGAACGCCGCGGCGGCGCGCACCTGCTGGTCGCTGATGCCCGCGCTGTTGAGGCGGATGTTCGAGGCGACCGTCCCGGCGAAGATGAACGGGTCCTGCAGCACCACCCCGACGTGCCGTCGCACGTCCTGCTGACGAAGGTCTCTCAAATCGGCGCCATCCAGAAGGATGCGCCCCCGCTGTACGTCGTAGAAGCGCGAGATGAGGCTGATGATCGAGGTCTTCCCGGCTCCCGTGGCGCCAACGATCGCGACGCTCTCCCCGGCCGAGATCTTGAAGTTGACGTCGCGAAGGACCCAGTCGCCCTCGTTGTACGCGAAGCTCACGTTCTCGAAGTCGATCTCCCCTCGCACGTGCGCCAGCTCGCGCGGGTGCGGCGGGTCCACGATGGTCGCCTTCGTGTCGAGCAGCCGGAATACCCGCTCGGACGAGGCCATCGCCGCCTGCATGATGTTGTACTTCTCGGCGAGGTCGCCGATAGGCTGGAAGAACCGGTCGACGAGCTGCCAGAACGCGAGCAGCGTCCCGATCGTCATCTCGCCCTTCAGGATCCAGAACCCGCCCGCGACGAAGAGCGCCGCGCTCGTCGCGGCGCGCGTGAAACCGACGGCCGGGAAGAACATGGACATCGCCCGGATCTGACCGCGGTTGGCGTTCAGCAGGTCTGTGTTGAGATAGTCGAACTGCCGGAACGACGCGCGCTCGCGGGTGAACAGCTGCACGATCGCCATGCCCGAGAGGTTCTCGTTGAGATAGGCGTTGATGCGCGCCAGGCGGATCCGGATCGAGCGGAACGAGTCGCGCATGATCCGGCGGAAGTACATCGTCAGCCAGATCAGAAGGGGCAGCGCGGCGAACGTGACCAGGGCGAGACGCAGATCGAGCACCAGGAGCACGATCGCGATCGTTCCGATGACGACGATGTCCCCAAAGATGGCGACGACTCCCTGCGTGACCATGTCGATGAGCGCGTCGATGTCGTTGGTGATCCGCGTCATGAGCCGACCGACGGGGTTTCGATCGAAGAACGTCAACGATAGGCTCTGCAGATGTGCGAAGAGCTGCACGCGGAGGTCGTACATGGCCTTCTGACCGACGTAGCTCGCGAGCATGGTCTGGGCGTAGCGCAGGCCCGAGCCCAGCAGGAGGACCGCGATGTAGGCGATGCCGAGCGGAGCGAGGCGCGCGAGTCCTTCGTCGGTGCCGATCTGCCCATTGACTGCGGGCGCGATCGCGTTGTCGACGATGAACTTCGCCAGGACCGGGGGCGCCGCTTCGGTGACCGAGATGCCGAGGATGATCGCGAGCGCGACGATCACGAGGCCGCGGTACGGCCGGAGGTAACCGAGCAGGCGCCGCATGAGGCGCGCGTCGTAGGCCTTCCCGAGGATCTCGTCCTCGTCGAACGAGCCCCGACCGCCGTGGCCGCCACCGCCGTGCATCACGGCTCGCCGCCGATCCCGCCGAGCCTCGGGCGCATCCCCGGCCGCGGGTCTTCTTCGGACTGCGCCTTCACGCGCTTGTCGTGCTCCTCGCGCTCCTCGTCGACCTCGAGCTCCTCCTCGAGCAGCTGCCGCCGATACATCTGCGCGTAGAGGCCGCCGTGCTCGAGCAGATCGCGATGCGAGCCGCGCTCGACGATGCGTCCGGCATCGAGGACGAGTATCTCGTCGGCGTCCTTCACTGTGGAGATGCGGTGCGCGACGACGATGCTCGTTCGCTCGCGCATCACCCCACGCAGCCGGCGAAGGATCTCGGCTTCGGTGTACGTGTCGACCGCGGACAGGGCGTCGTCCAGGATGAGGATCCGCGGGTCCTTCGCGACCGCACGCGCGATCGCGGCGCGCTGCTTCTGGCCGCCCGAGAGCGTCACCCCACGCTCGCCGATCATCGTGTCGTAGCGCGCGGGGAAATCCTCGACGTCCTTGTTGAGCTGCGAGACGTCGCCGGCCCACTCGAGCTGCGGATCGGTCAGGCTTTCATCGAGACCGAAGCCGACGTTCTCGCGCAGCGGGACCGAGAACAGGAACGTCTCCTGCGGGACGTATCCGACGGCGCGACGGAGCTGCTCGAGCGGGCGGCGCTTCACGCTGATGCCGTCGATGAGGACCTCGCCCTGCTGGACGTCGAAAAGCCGCGGAATGAGGTTGACCATCGTCGACTTGCCGGACCCGGTGGGCCCGACGATCGCGAGCGAGCCTCCGGCCGGCACCTTGAAGGAGATGTCGTGCAGCTCGATCGTCTGGCCGTACGCGAAGCTGACGCCGCGGAACTCGACCTCTCCCTTGATCGGCGCGGTCACCGGGTCGATCGGGTCGGTGATCTTCGGCGCGGCGTTGAAGATCTCCTGAAGCCGTCCGAGAGAGGCCCATCCGGCCTGGAACATGTTGGAGATCCAGCCGATGTTGATCATCGGCATCTGCAGGAGATAGAGGTACGCGACGAACTGCACGAGCGAGCCGATCGAGAGCTCGCCGCGGATCGCGTCCTGGCCGCCCACATAGAGGACCGACAGCACGGCGATCCCGAGGATGAAGCTGATGGACGGCCAGATGAGGCCCTGCATCGCGCTCAGGGACACCGCCCGGCGGAAGTATTCGTAATTGACCGCGGCGAAGTCCTTCGTCTCCGCATCTTCCTGCGAGAACGCCTTCACCACGCGGATGCCGGAGAAGTTCTCCTGCGCCTTCGTCGACATATCGCCGAACTGCGACTGGAGACGCTCGAACCGCTTGTGCACGGTCCGCCCGATGTACCAGAACGTCAGCGAGGCGAGCGGCATGAGGATCAGCGCGATGACCGTGAGCTTCAGGGAGACCGAGATCATCGACAGCACCGCGAACGCGAACACCATCACCGTGAAGGAGCCCTGCATGATGCCGGGACCCATCATCTGGCGGACCCAGGTGAGGTCGTTCGTCATGCGAGCCATCAGGTCGCCGATCCGCTGATGCTGGAAGTAGGCGAGGTGCATGCGCTGAAGGTGAGCGAACAGATCGTTGCGCATGCGGTATTCGGCCTTGCGCGAGGCGTCGAGCATCACGTAGCGCGCCCCGGCGCGCAGGCCGGCCTCGATCGCCGCGAAGAGAACGATGAGCAGGGCGAGATGCAGGATGTCGTCGAACTGGACACCCGGCTTCTGCAGCGAGTCGATGATCGCGCCGATGAATCGCGGAGGGATGACGGCCGCAAGAGAGCTTCCCGCGGCAAGGCAGACGCCCACCAGGAGCTGCAGTCGGTGGCCGGCGAGGTAATGGAAGAAGGTCGCGCGGGCGGAGGTCACTCGCTTACGAGTTTAGCCTTCCCTCGCCGCATCTCACGTGTCGATTTGCCACCGATCCACACGATCGCGACGATCGCCGCGAAGCCGACGAAGACCGGCGCGACGCCCCAGAGATCGGCGATCGGGCCGACCACGACGAGCGGGATGAGGCTGAAGATCGACACGAGCATATTCAGGAAGCCGAACACGCGGCCGCGGATCTCATCCGGCAGCTCCTCTTGCAGAAGCGTCATCGAGGGCACCGTGATCAGCGCGTACGACACCCCGAAGACGAACGCGGTGCCCGCGATCAGGGCGACGAACACCGGGAACGCGGCGCCGAGGCCTGGCGAGCCGACCCGCGAGAAGAGGTCGGTGAGCGGACGCGCGGCGGCGAGAAACACCAGCGCTGAGCCCGCGACGATGAGCCCGGTGCCAATGGCGTTGGGCCTCGGCCAGCGCCGACCGATGGCGTTGAGTAACCCGAGTCCAGCGATCACCCCTACCCCGGCGGGCGCGACGATGATGACCACGTTCCGCTCCCCCACCCGCAGGACTTCGCGCACGAACCCCGGGGCGAGCGCCCCGGCGACCGCGACGAGCGTGTACGTGAGCGCGATGTAAATCAGCGACCAGGTCACGATCGGCGCCTGACGAAGGTAGTGGAACGCTTCGTTGATCCCGGTGGCGGTCTGCGCCACGGCCATCTCGGCGACGCGGCGCGACAGGTGCTCGCTTGCCGGCGGCGCCTTCGTCGGCAGAGTCACGCACAGGATCGACGCCGCGGCGAACATGAAGGCGATGACGACCCAGAGGAGGTCGTAGCCGAACAGGCTCACGACGACCGGCGCGAGGATGATGAATCCGACCAGGAACGCGCCGTTGAACGTGAACGTGAACAGCGAGTTCGCCGCCATCAGATAGCGGTGACCGACGATCTTCGGCAGCAGCGCGGCCTCCGCAGGAACGAAGAAGATCGTCACGGTCGCGACGAGAAAGTTCACCAGATAGACCACCGTCAGGCTCGTGCCGAACAGGAGGAGCGGGACGATCGCCGCCGCGCGAAGTGCGTTCGTGATGATCAGCACGAGCCGGCGATCGCTCCGGTCGACGATCACGCCGCCGGCGATGCCGAAGAGGATCGCGGGGAGGACGGCGAGGAGGATGAGCACCGACGACGATGTGTTCGAGTGGGTGATCTCGGCGACCAGGATGATGAGCGCGCTCGTGACGGCGTTCGAGGCGACCTGCGAGAGGATCTGGGCGCCCCAGATCGCGAGGAACGCGCGATTACCTAGGAGGCCGCGATCCTCCGCGGCCATGGCGGTCTCGGTCACGCGCTCCTAGTCGGCCGGGGCGAGCGGTCCGCGCTCCGCGAACCGCTTCATGTCCTTCTCGAGATCGCGCCGCGCCACGAGGACGCGCCGGCCACACGTGCCGCAGCGGAGGCCGATGTCCGCACCGAGGCGTACGACCCGCCAGGTATCGCCGCCGCAGGGATGCTGCTTGCGCAAAACGACCACGTCATCCAGGTAAAACGGCACCGGGCCCTTCGCGCGCGTCTGCGTCATGGCCGCGAAGTCTAGTGGGCGCTCGGCCTCATCTGGCCGCAACGACCTGCGCCGGAAGGTCCAAAGCGGTTTCTTTGGTGACATCGAAGTGGGTGTTGCGGTAGATGAGCGCGAACTGACCGATGATCCCGCCGGTGCGGGTCATCGCGACGTACACGACGTCAGGCGCACCGATCGCTCGGACGGTCCAGGGTCCGCGGAGCGGACGGCTGTCGACGCCGATCGCATGATCGGCCGTGCCGGTGAAGTAGCTCTTCGGCCCGACGCGCATCTCATTCACCGCGATCGCCTCCGCGCCAGCGTTGCGCAGCTCGTTTACGAGGTCCGACAGCGCACGCTCGTCGAAGCCGCCGTCGATCCGGATCGAGATGCCGGGTCCAGAGACCGCGCTCTGGCCGCTGAAGACGCGCAGCTGCGCGATCTGGCGCTGGGCCTCCGTGAGCGTGCCCTTCCCACTTGAGATGGAATCCTGCGCATCGGCGACGTCGCGGCGAACCTCGAAGATCTCATTCCGGAGCTCGTTGTTCGTCTCGGAAAGATTCGCGATCAGCGTCGTGAGCGATGACGGCGTTTCGAGATTCAGGCTTCGCGAGAAGACGTCCTGCGAATGCACCTGCGTGACCGCCGCGAAGCCAAGGAACAGCGCAATGATCGATGCCCAGATCGCGCCGCTGTTGGTCCGCATCAGTGAGGCACCGCGTAGCGAACATTGAGCGCGCCGCCGTACGCAGGGACGTGGATGGCGCTGGCGCGCGTGACCCGGAAGCCCAGACCTTGAACGTCGCGGCGCTGCTTGATGTCCTGAAGCTGATTCGGATCGTCGAACGCGCTCAGCAGCGAGTTCTGCGGTCCGATCGCCACGACATTGAAGGGCGGAGACATGAGCGTCCCGTTCACCATGATCGTCGAGCCAACGCAGTAGACGCTCGAAGAGTTCACGACTCGTTCCTCGTTGACCGCGATCGCTTGGGCGCCGCCCTTCCACGCGATGTTGACGATGTCGGTGAGGTCGGTCGCATGACAGATCGACTTGTCGACATCGCGCGACGACACGCTCACATTGCGCGCGTCGTCCAGCTGCACGACGACGCCGTCGCCGCTCTGCGGCGTGAGGCCGGCGGTCGCCTTGAGCTCGTCGAGCCGCGCCTGTAGCTCTTTGGCGGAGCCGCTTTGGGACGAAGCGTTGCGCTGTATCTCATCGAGACGCGCCCGAAGATCTGCCAACTGCGCTTTAAGGTCGTTCTGCTCGGTCTGGAGGGCGTTCGCGGCGTCTATGAGCGGAGCGTTGTAGCGGACGGAGAGCTCGCTGCGCTCGGACTGCGTGCGCCACTGCAACGTGACGAGGAGGCCGAAGAGGACGGCCGGGACAAGGAGCACGAGCGAGTGCTGCAGCTTCCTCGGGGACGGAGCAGGGGCAGCGGTCACACCGAAAGTGTGAGGCATGCTTGCTGGGGGCTGGGGAGAATCGAACTCCCGACGCCGGCCTTAGGACGGCCGCGCTCTATCCACTGAGCTACAGCCCCGCGTCGCCGGTGAGCGTAGCGACGGCCAAGCGGGGAATCCAGGGATGGCTTGTCGGGGCGGAGAGACTTGAACTCTCGACCTCAGCGTCCCGAACGCTGCGCGCTACCAAGCTGCGCTACGCCCCGAAGATGTCTGGGAAGCGTGACGAGTGTAACCGGTAACCTTTCAGCGATGGCGGAGCTCGCTCAAAGACGGTCAGCGGTTGGCATCAGCGCAACCGGCGGCTGGATTGGACATCTCCTCGACAACGAGAAGGTCTTCGGCTATTCGCTCGTCGCGCCGGCCGTCATCTACATCCTTCTTCTCGTCGGCTACCCCTTTGCGATCGCTCTGTGGTTCACGGTGAGCGACGCGACCGTCGCCCACCCGATCGCCGGCTTCACCGGCTTGAAGAACCTCGCATTCGTGCTCGATGACGACGTCTTCAAGCGGTCCCTCATCAACACTCTGGTCTTCACCGTCAGCTCGCAGATTCTTCAGATGATTCTCGGGACATCGCTCGCATTCCTCCTGCTCCGGAAATTCCCAGGGAGGCGAATCGTCCGAGCGCTCGTCATGATTCCCTTCACCGTGCCGGTCGCGGTCGGCGCGATCGCGTGGCAGTGGATGCTCAATCCGACCTACAGCGTTGTGAACTGGGTCGGCACGCATCTCGGGTTACTGCCGGGCACCGGGCCGAACTGGTTAGGCGAGGAGAACCTCGCGATGATCTCCATCATCATCGTCAACGTCTGGCGGAACCTTCCGTTCAGCGCGATCGTCCTTACCGCGGGAATCAACTCGGTCCCTCAGGAAATCATCGAGGCGGCCAGCCTCGACGGGGCGAACTGGTGGGTTCGCTGGCGAAAAGTGATCGTGCCGATCATCGCGCCGATCCTCTACATCGCTGTGCTGTTTTCGCTGGTCTTCACATTTACGGACATGACCGTCGTGTGGCTCCTGACGCGCGGCAGCCCGGTGAACTCGACGCACGTGATCGCCTCATACGCGTTCGTGACCGGAGTGATCTCCGGCGGCCTGGGCCGTGGCGCAACGATGTCGCTCTTCCTGTTTCCGGTGCTCCTCGTCGCGGCGCTATTCCTCCTCCGGAACCTCAAGACCAGGACGATCGACTAGCCATGGCCTCGATCGCACTCCCGTCGCCGAAGCACAGCGCCGCCTACCGCCTGCGCCGTGCTCGGAGCTGGGTCTTCTTTGCACTGGCCTTGCTGCCCTTCGTCATCTTCGCGGCGTTTCCCGTCTACTGGATGATCGTCACGACGTTCAAGCAGATAAACGACCTGTACGACCTTCAGAACAATCCGCTCCTGTTCCATCTCCCGCCAACGCTCGAGCAGATCGAGTACCTGCTCGGTCAGACCAACTACGCGATATGGCTTGCCAACACCGTCGAGGTGGGCCTCGCCGTCGTCGCAGTCACCCTCATCATCTGCGTCCCGGCCGCGTACGTACTGGCCCGCACGCGTTTCCCGGGCTCGACGACGCTCGGTGTCGCGATATTCCTCACCTACCTGGTCCCGCCGACGCTCCTCTTCCTCCCGCTCTCGCAGCTCATCGTCGGCCTCGGGCTCTCAAACTCGCGCTGGTCGCTCGTCCTCGTCTACCCGACCTTCACGGTCCCGTTCTGCACCTGGCTGCTCATGGGCTTCTTCAAGAACGTGCCCCGGGAGATCACCGAGGCGGCTCGCGTCGACGGCTGCAGCCGGCTCGGCGCGATGTTCCGGGTGGTCCTTCCGATCAGCCTTCCGGGGATCCTCACGATCGTCATCTTCGCTTTCACGCTCGTCCTGCAGGAGTACGTGTACGGGCTCACGTTTGTCTCGTCATCCAGTGAAAAGCTCGTAACCCTCGGCGTCGTGACCGACCTTGTCCGCGGCGACGTCTTCTTCTGGGGCCCGCTCATGGCCGGGGCGCTGATCGTGGCGCTCCCCGTCGCCGTGGTCTACAACATTTTCCTGGATACGTTCGTTCGGGGTATCACCGGCGGCGCGGTGAAATGAGGGAGGGCCCGGGCATTGCCCGAGCCCTCCGGCCCCTCTATCGCGCGGGAGAGCGTTACGACGGGAACTTCGCGAGCGAATCTTTCAGCCGCTTGGTGGCATCCGCGATGCTGTCGTCGAGCGATTTCTTGCCAGTGGCGTAGTTCGTGAACAGGTCGGGAAGGATGTGCGTGTTCAACGAATCGAATGCCGCCTTCGTCGACGGCGCCGGGTATCCGATCGCGCGGACGTAGTTCGCCACGTCCTGGAGCTGTTGGAGCTTCGGGTCATTCCCGAGGACGGGCATCGGCTTTTGCAGACGACTCTTGAGAAACGGGTTGTTGTAGCCCTTGCTCGCGGTCGCCTGACCCTGGAACTCGGGGATGTAGTCGATCAGGAATTGCCGCGCCGCGTCGATGTTCTTCGAGAAGTTCCAGATCCCGTAGCACTCCCACTGGATGGAGCAGATCTGCGCCTTCGGGCCGGCGAGCGGGAGGTTCACGAAGACGTTCTGGAACAGCGCCGGGTCCTGCGTCTCGATGGTGCGGTACGCGCTGATCGGGTTATAGATCCACGAGCACCGCTTCGACTGGAGACAGGTGTTGTTGTCGACGTCGCCCCACGAAAGTACGGCCGGGTCTTGGAACGGCAGGAGGTCCTTTGCGAACTGCATGGCGGCGCGCGTCTCCGGACTGTCGATCGCGACGCTCTTGCCGTCCGCTGTGAACTCGCTGCCGCCGTACGACCAGAGGAGCGATCGCCACGTCTGCTCTGCGTCCGAGTTCTGCGCGTAGGACGTGCCGATGGGGGTGCCGTTCGCCTTCAGCTTCGCGGCATTGTCGAGGAGGTCCTGCCACTTCGTGGGTCCGTTCGGAAGGCCGACGGTCGTCCAGGCGTCCTTTCGCCAGAGGCTCGGAAACGGGATAAAGAAGTTCGGGTAGTCGCGCCACTTCCCGTTCACCTTGCCGATGGCCTCGCCCGCGGGGATGAAGCCGCCGTACTTATTTGCCGCGTCGTTGCAGATGTCCGAGATATCGACGAGCTTGTCTTCGAAGAGTGCCCCGAAGCCCTGCGACCAGTGACCGAAGAGGTCATGGCCTGACCCGGACGCTGCCTCGGTCGCCGCCCGCGCTGGAAGGTCGGCCTGCGCGACGCGGTCGATCTTCACCGTCACGCCATTTTTCGTGCCCCAGTCCGCTGCCCACTGGTCCAGGTACTTGTCGTAGTCGGGTACGAAATGGCTCCACTGGAGAATGTTCAGCGTTCCGCCAAGCTTGGCCGTCGCCCGGGCCGAACCAGACGCAGATGCCGTCGCGGTCGGCGCTCCGCCCTGCTGACCGACGCAGGCTGCGAGGAGCGGAGCCGTCGCCACCGCCGCGGCACCCTTGAGCAGATCGCGTCGTGAGATGCCGTTACCCGTCCGAACCTTGGTCACATCCACCTCCCGTGCGTGTTCTCGGGAATCTATACCTGCTGCGGGCGCCAAGCGGAACAACGTTTCCGCGATTCGCAAGGGAGCCGCGACAGGAGGCTACGGCTTTTGGATGGCGATCGAGTCCGCGGCCGCGGTGAGCCTCAGGGTGGTCGACGGGCGGCCAGTCCGAGCGTCGAGGACGGTGACGCTCCGGCCGTCGGCCGCGAGCGCGTACAGGGTGGCGTTGTCGGGCGAGACGGCGAGACTCCGGAAGGCGGAGCCCTGCGCGAAGGTCGCGCGCAGCGACAGGTCGGTCGGGTCGATGAGGAAGATCCCTGTCTCGCCGAGGGCGTAGAGGCGATATCCGTCCGGCGAAACCGCGGCGCCGGTCTGCGGCACGAACGCGGCCGGCCCGGGGGCAGCCGCCGGCACCTTGAAGGTCGCGGAGCGTTTCACCCTGATCTCGTAAGGGTCGACCACCGCGACCCGGCCGAGCGCTCCGTTCACGGCGTACAGCCGCGCGATGCCGTGATAGTCCTCGACCGCGAGCGACCAGAAGGGCTGCTTCGCCATCTCGAGCGCGCCGGCGCTCCCGAACGTCGGCAGGTCGAGGATGCATTGGGCGATGCGGGCGTGCATGTTGAGGGCGTGGATATAGGGGCCCTTCGTCGGGTGCTGGTAGACGCTGAAATACCACTCGCCGCCCGGTCCCGCGGTCGCCGTGGTGTAGCTCCCGTTCATGACGCCGTTCTCGTCGGCGCTCGTGGCGACCTGCTTGACGTCGACGACCGCGCCCGGCACGAGGAGGCCCGACCGGACATCGGCGACACGAACGCGGTACTTCGTGCCGTCGAGGCGCTCTACAAGGAAGAGCGACTCGCCGCTGTCCGAGATCGCGTCGAAGGAGAACCGCCCGGCGAGCTCGATGCGTTTCGGCTGCGCCGCCCCCGTCGTGTCGATGACCTGGTACGCGACACGCTCGGGTTTGGGGTCGGCGAGGACCAGCCACCGCCCGTTTGGAGAAAGACCGCTCGGGCTGTTGCCTACGCCGTATTCGGCGACCCGAGTCCACCGTCCCGTGAGCTGCACGCTGCGCGTCGTCGTGCCCCTGCGCGCGTCGATGATCCGCACCGCCGTATTGCCCGCACCGTCGATGTCGCTGGCGAACGCGACCGTCCAGCCCGGTGCGCCGATCACGTGGCCGAGATCGGCGACGACGTGGCCGGTCGCGTCGAGGACGCTGGTCCCGTTCGCGCCGGCAAGGACGAGGACGTCGTTCGTCCGCGTCACCGTCGGAGAGCTCGATGTCGTCGGGTTCTCTTCCCGGCCCGTGCTACCGCACGCGACCGCGAGGACCGCCGGGAGGAGAGCCGCGACAAGGACTCGCCGCATCACCCTCCCTACAACGGCCGCTGCGGGAGGTTCCCTCACCGCAGGCTCGAGGCGATGCGGACGGCCTCGCCCAGACCGACCTGGGCTTCGAGACGGTAGGTGACGCCACCGTCGGTCCAGAGGAGCGTGTTGCCCGCGAGCCGGAGCGTCTCGGGCTGGGTCTTGCCCTCGGAGTCGCGGAAGAAGAACTGATGCGGTTGCCCCGCGAGGTAGTAGGCGACCCCATCGCCGAGCGGAACGGCGTCGAGGGTCGTGCCCGGCCCGATGGCCTTCGCCATGACCTGGGTCTCGAGGGTGCCCTTGACTTCGACGACCAGCGCGCTCACTCCGGCCTGCGGCGAGACCGGGATCCCCTTCACGGATGCGTACACGATCGTCACGCGCACCGGGGCCGTCTCGACGTAGATCGCGCTCGGATCTCCAAGCGACGCGGGGGTCCGGACGGTGAAGCCGGCGATCAGGCCGGCCTCCGCTGCGGTCGCAACGCGCTGACCCGCAAAGGTGAGCGCGGCCGCGGTCGGACGGGTCGTCGGAGTTTGCGGGACCCGGTAGATCTGCACGCCCGGGAGGCCGAGGACCTGCGCCGCGCGTGCAGCGAGATCGGGCGTCAGCACGAAAGCCGCGACGAGGATGATCGCGAGCGTGGCGACGATCGGCGCGAGCGTCCTCCGGTCAAAGCTCAGGCGCGACCACCACGGCTGCGCGCGGCGTTCGGCGATCCGCGCGCGCACCGCGGGCCAGAGGTCGCGCTTCGGGCCGTCGAGACGCCCGCCGATGTCGGAGAGCGTGCGCTCGAGGTCGCGTTCTTCCAGACGCTCAGTCACCGGTGGTCGCCTCGCCACCTGCGATCTCGCGAAGACGCGCGAGCGCCCGCGAGAGGCGCGACTTCACCGTCCCGCGGGCGCATCCCAGGGCCAGAGCCATCTCGGCTTCCGAGAGCTGCATGAAGTAGCGATACGCGATGACCAGTCGATCCTCCTGACGAAGTCTGCCGAGCGCCCCGAGCACGAAGGTACGCCGCTCGCTCGCGAGGGCCGCCTCCTCGGGCGACAGGGCCGTGTCACCCGAGGGGCGGTCCTCCGCGACGCTGAGGTCGACCGTCGCTCGACGTCCGGCCGCCTTCCGGCGGTTCTTCGCCTCGTTCGCGACGATCCGAAGCAGCCACGGTCGAAAAGGCGCGCCGGTCCGGAAACGCCCGAGCGCGAAGTACGCCTTGGTGAATCCGTCCTGCGCGGCATCCTCCGCCTCCGCCGGTCGGCCGGTGATCACATACGCGGTCCTTGTGGCGAGCGCCTGGTAGCGCCGCACCAGTTCCCCGTACGCCTCGGTGTCTCCATGCTGCGCGCGTTCCACGAGTACAGCGTCCTCCGCCGGCCGGCCCTCCACGGAGTCGGTTCTCACCCTTCGTACAACCGTCCCGCCAAGCGGTTCCCGTATCAGGCCGAGACGAGGGATTCGAGCTCCCGCACGCGCCGGTCGACGGCCTTGCGATCGGCACGCTCGATCCCGTCCACGCTGAATTCCTCGACGGCGAACGACGCGCACACCGTTCCGTGGAGGACGGCCCGGCAGAGGGTCGGGTCGTCAAGCGTCTCGGCCTGGGCCAGATGCCCGAGCATGCCGCCCGCGAACGCGTCGCCCGCGCCGGTCGGGTCGCGGACCTCTTCGAGCGGGTACGCCGGAGTCCAGAAGGTCCGGTCCTTGGTCAGGAGGAGCGCGCCGTATTCGGCGCGCTTGATGACGACGGCCCGCGGACCGAGCGCGAGGATCTCGCGTGCGGCTTTGAGGACGTTGTGCGTCCCGCAGAACTGTCGCGCCTCGGCCTCGTTCACGGTCACGATGTCGACGCGCGTCATGACCGCCGCGAGCGCATCGCGGCGCCGCTCGATCCAGTAGTTCATTGTGTCGAGCGCGACCGCTTTCGGCGCACGCACCTGCTCGAGCATCCGGCCCTGGATCTCCGGAAGGATGTTCGCGAGGAAGACGAACTCGCTGTCGACGAACGCTGCCGGCACGGCGGGCTCCCAGTCACCGAACACACCCAGATCGGTGTTGATCGTCTCGGCCGTCGCGAGGTCGTGGTCGTATTTCCCGAGCCAGCGAAAGGACCGGCCCTTCGCGTGCTCGACGCCGGCGAGGTCGATCCCCTTCGCGCGCAGGCGCTCGAGGTCGCTCCCGCGGAAGTCGTCGCCGACGACGCCCATGAGCCGGACCGGGGCGTAGAGGCAGGCGGCCAGCGAGAAGTACGAGGCGGCGCCGCCGAGAACCTCGCGGCGGCTGTCGTACGGGGTGCGCACGTCGTCGTAGGCCAGCGAGCCGACGACGAGGATGTGCGACGGCACAGAGACGCGGATGTTAGTTGGTGGGCGCGGTCGCGTTGCCGATCGTGACGAAGACGAAGAACGCCGCGGCCATGCCGAGGGCGAACCAATCCCTTGGGAGGACGCGGTCATCCGCGGGCGGTCCGGGGCGAGCCGCCCAGTACGCGTTGAGGGCACGCTGGCCGAAAACGACGACCGCCGTCCCGGCGATGAGCTCGATCACGTTGAGCACGACGAACAGCGGCTCGCTGGAGTAGTGCAGCCACGTCACCCACCACACCGTGGTGGCGAGAGCGGCGGTGGAGGGGTCCACCGTGAGCGGAGACCCGACGCGACTCAGCAGCGTGCCGATAAGGGCGAAATGCCGGTACGCCTGCCAGGTGCCGTACCCCGGAACGAAGATGGAAAGGGTGTGCGCGGCGGGCTGCATCGTCATGTCGGATGTATCGCGTCGAAGCTCCGCCCAGGAGAAGCCGAACCACAGCGGAAGGTAGATCCCGTAAGAGAGGACGGTGAGCGCACCCACAAGCCACAGGGGCCGGCGGCGCGGTCGAATGTCGGGCTCCGCGATCAGACCGCGCCGTCCACGCGAAGCTTCGCGATCTCGTCCTCGACGTATCCCAGCTCCTGGAGGACCTCGTCGGTGTGCTCGCCGAGGAGCGGCGGGGCCCGACGCACCGATCCCGGCGTCTCGGACATGCGCACCGGGATCCCTGGCGCGCGGACGCGACCCGCGACCGGGTGATCCACCTCCGCGATCAGGCCGAGATGCCGGACCACCGGATCGTTGAAGACTTCGGCGAGATCGTTGATCGGACCGACCGGGACGTTGGCCTCGCGCAGCTTGCGGACGACCTCGCCCTTCGTCATCGCGTGCACGCGCGCGGCGATCAGTGGAACGAGCGCCTCGCGGTGCTTGACGCGGCTCGCATTATCGGCGAAGCGCGCGTCGTCCAGAAGATCTTCGAGGTCGATCGCGCGGCAGAGCCGCTCGAAGAGCGCGTTGTTCGCGCAGCAAATGTTCACGAACCCGTCCGCCGCGCGGAAGGTCTGGTAGGGAACGATCGACGCGTGCACGTTGCCCTCGGGGCGTGGCACGGTCCCATCGGCGAAATACCGCGCCGCCTGCCGCGAAAGCAACGCGACCTGCCCACCGATCATCGTCGCGTCGATGATCTGGCCCTCGCGTGTCCGGTGCCGCGCTTCGAGCGCGGCCACGATCGCGAACGCGGCGAACATCCCGGCCACGATGTCGGCCTGCGGGACACCGACCATGACCGGATCGCCGCCGGGGGGACCGGTGAGGCTCATCACGCCGCCCATCCCCTGCACGACGAGGTCGTATGCGGCCCAGGCGCGCCCAGGACCGTCCTGACCGAACCCGGAAACGTGGCAGATCACCGCTCGCCGGTTGATCGACCGGAGTCGATCGTCGGGGAAGCCGAGACGGCCCATGACGCCGGGACTGAAATTCTCGACGACGACGTCGGCACGCTCGATCAATCGTTCCAGCACGCGCTTTCCGTCGGGATGCTTGAGATCGCACGTGACGCTGCGCTTGTTCCGGTTGATCGCGAGGTAATACGCGGACACGCCCTCGATGGAGGGCGGCGCCCATTCGCGCGTCTCATCGCCGGTCCCGGGTAGCTCGATCTTGATGACGTCCGCGCCGTGATCGGCGAGCATGAGCGTGCAGTACGGGCCGGCGAGCGCTCGCGTGAGATCGACCACCCGAATGCCCTCGAGCGCGCCGCCACCGCTGCGCGTCATACTGAGACCAGCGCTAGCGTGCGAAGGACGACATCTCGGGCATCGGTGTCGAGGTGGTCATCGACGAGCTGCGCGGTCTCGGCGAAGAGGCGGCATGCCGCGTTCGCCTGCGCGAAGGCGTCGTAGGCCCCGTTGAGCGCGAAGGACGCGCGAAACGCGCCGGCCCAGCGGTCGCCCGCAGCCTCGCAGACGAGGCGGTAGTACGCGTTTTCGGTCGTGATGAACGTGCCACGCGCGACCGACACGATGCGTGCGCAACGGCCGATGAGCGACCCCGCGGCGTGAAGCGCGGCCCACTCATCACGCCGTTCGGTCGCAGAGCGGATCTTCAGCACGAACTCGGCGCTCTTCGCAGTGTTTAGGCTGACGAACCGGTCTGCCTTCGGCCGCAGCGCTTCCCAGGAGAAGCGCGCGACGATCGTCGCCATCCTTGCCGCGTCGCCGCTTCGATCGACGAGCACGCTCATCGCGCGATACGCCGGCACCGCCCAGAGCGCCTGATCCGGCAGCTCGAGCTGTGCGAAGACATCGTCGACTGTGTTGGTCGAGATGGCCAAAAGCCGCCCGTCGAGGAAGCGCGGGACGCTGCCGAGGGCGGGTGTCCCAGGCTCGACCCAGCGCTCGATGTCGATGTCGCTCCAGGCGGTCCCTTCGCCGCGCGAAAGACTGCCGAGCAGCACGACCGTCCGAACGGCGGGACCGTCCGCGATTTGCGCCGCGCGCTCGGCGAGGGACGCGGAGATGTCCTCTGACATGAATGGTGAGAGTACCGTTGAACCCGTGAGCGAACTGCTCCCGCTCTTCCCGCTCGGCACTGTTCTCTTCCCGGGCGCGCTGATGCCGCTCCACATCTTTGAGCCGCGCTACCGCCTGCTGATCCGGCGGTGCATCGACCGGCATCGCCCGTTCGGGATCGTCCTCATCCGCAACGGATCGGAGGTCGATCCGAGCGCGGAACCGTACACCGTCGGGACCGAGGCGAAGATCGTCGCGGAGTCCGCGCTGCCAGATGGACGCTCGTACATCGTGACCCGCGGTGAGCGTCGCTTCGCGGTCGAGGACGTGGTGCACGACCTGGAGCCCTACCTCGTCGGGCGGGTCCGGTACCTCGACGAGACCGACGGCGACGGCGCCCTCGACCGCGCGAGCGCGGCCCTCGACGCCCTCGGCGCCTATCTGCTCGCGGTGGTCGCCGTGACGGACGATTCGCGTGGGGAGCGCGCGCTCGCCGATGACCTTCGCGATGCGCAGCCGCGCGACCTGGCCTACCGCATTGCCGGAAGCCTCGCCGTCGACGCGCCTCAGCAACAGGCGCTGCTCGAGCTCGAGACGACCTCTGCCCGCCTCGAGGAAGAGACACGGATCCTCAATCGGGAGACCGAGATCCTTCGGGATCTGCTCGTCCGTCTCCGCGAGCGCGGGGAGCGTCCGGAGCTCAATTAGGCGAGGCCGTCGGCGTAGCGGACGATCCCATCGGTAATGGTGGCCCGTACCTTTGTCCCGAGGAGCTCGGTCTCATTGAGCTTCGCGAGATCGCGGTCCACGACGGTGGCGTCGCAGCGCATGCTCACATCGAGCGTCCCCCACTCGCGTTCGCGCCCCGTCGAGTACGCGGCGCCCGCGGTGTAACCATGCAGCGCCTCGTCCAAGGTGAGCCGCTGCGCGGGGAACCACGCCTCGCGATCCGCGGGTCGCCGGCGCGCGACCGCGGCGTGGATGCCGAGCAACGGATCGATGGGCTCGACCGGCGCGTCCGACCCGAAGGCGAGAATCGCGCCCCGCTCGAGCAGGGTTCGCCAGGGATACGCCCGCGGCGTTCGCCTCGGGCCCCAGTAGCGGTCGGCGAGATCGCGGTCGCTCGTGCAATGGATCGGCTGCATCGACGCGATCACACCCAGAGCGCCGAAGCGGCCGAGATCCTCCTCGCGCACGAGCTGTACGTGCTCGACGCGCTGACGCAGTGCCGGCGACGTCATGCGGGTGGGCGCGATCGCATCGAGCGCGACCCGCACCGCGCGGTCGCCGATCGCATGTACCGCGACAGCGAGATCCGCCGCGGCCGCGCGCGCGACGTCGGTCCGTAGCTCGATCGGATCGAACGTGAGGATGCCGCGATCGTCGGTCCCCTCGTACGGCTCCTCGAGCGCCGCGGTCTGCGATCCGAGCGCGCCGTCGGTGAAGAACTTCACGTGACCCAGCTGCAGCCACTCATCGCCCTGACCGGTGCGCATGCCGCTCGCGAGCGCGGCTTCGAAGTCGAACGATGCTGAGTCGCGGATTTGCGGTGGGGTCCCGGTCGTCGGCAGCGAGAGCGCGAGCGAGCGATGCGGTATCCCCATGAGCACACGCACTTTCAGGGCGCCGCGGTCGCGTGCCCGACGGAGCGCCGCGTAGGAGCTCGCCTGCTCGAGCGACTCGACACCGGTGACGCCGCGCCTGAGCGCTTCCTCCTGCGCTCGCAGGGTGGCCGCGTCGCAGTCGGCCTCGGTCGCGGGCGGGACGGCGCGGTCCGCCAGCTCGTTGGCGCGCTCCTGAAGGACGCCGGTGGGCTCCCCCGCGGCATCGCGGAAGATCGCTCCGCCTTCGGGCGCGATCGTGTCCTTGCCGATCTTCGCGGCGCGAAGGGCGGCCGAGTTCAGCCATCGCGAATGGCCGTCACGGCTGCGCATGACGGCGGGTCGATCCGCGGTGACACGGTCGAGATCGGATGCGGTCGGCCAGCGGCCCCAATTGTTCTTGTCGAACCGCCCGCCGGTGAACCATTGCCCGGGCGCGAGCTCACGCGCGCGACGCCCGATCGCCTCGAGCGCCTCCTCGATGGTCTTCGTCTCGCGGAGATCGATCTCCGCCATTTGGAAGCCCCACCACATGAAATGGACGTGCGCGTCGAACCAGCCCGGGGTCATGAGGCCACCGCGCAGATCCACCCGCTCCGCCGTACCGGCGTCTCGCGCGAGGTCGGACGCGCGCCCGACCGCGGCGACGCGGCCGTCTCGCGCGAGGAGAGCTTCGGCCGAGACCCCCGACCGAACGTGGATCCGGCCCCCGTGGAACAGCGTCGAGCGCACTACAGGAAGCCGGCGCGACCGCGAAGCGGCACGAACTTCACCGCACCGTGCCGGGTCTCGCGGCCGTCGGGGTAGCGAACGACGAGATGCTGCATCTCCTGGTCTCCGACCGGCGCGACGATGCGGCCGTCGGGCGCGCACTGGCGCACGAGCTCGGGAGCGATGCCCGGCGACGCGGCCGTCACGAGGATGCGGTCGTACGGAGCGTCTGGCGGATAGCCGATGGATGCGTCGCCCGCGATGACACGCACGTTCTCGTAGCCGAGCTCGGCCAGTAGCGCACTCGCACGATCGGCGAGGGCCCCGTGCCGTTCGACCGTAACGACGTCTCGCGCGAGCTCAGCGAGAACCGCCGCCTGGTAGCCCGAGCCCGTGCCAACCTCCAACAGATGATTCGTCGAGTCGACACTCAAGAGCTCGGTCATCCGAGCCACGACAAACGGCTGAGAGATCGTCTGCCCCTCGGCGATGCCGAGCGCGTGATCGCCATACGCGACGTCAAGATCTTCGTCGCGAACGAAGCGCTCACGTGGCACCTTCGCCATCGCCGCAAGCACACGCTCGTCGCGAATACCCATGCGACGGAGTTCGCGGACCATCTGATCGCGATCGGACAAAAAATCCACTAACCGAATTGTGTGCCCAGAAGGCCGTGTGGTGAGCGCGGGCCCGACCGAGGGCCCCCGCGCCATGGGGCTCCGGCCGGAGGCCGGGGGGTCCCTGTGGCGTAGAGAGGGTTTCGGTCGGGCCCGTGCGTCCAACTACACCGAAGATTTCTCGATGGGCACACCGATGAGGGAACCCCATTCGGTCCACGACCCGTCGTAGTTGCGTACTCGGTCTTGTCCAAGGAGATATTTCAGGACGAACCAGGTGTGAGCGCTTCGCTCGCCAATACGGCAGTAGGCGATCGTCTCGCCCTTTCCGTCGATCCCCTTGCTCGCATAAATGTTCTTCAGCTCGTCCGCAGACTTGAAGCGTCCGTCTTCGGCAACCGCCGTCGCCCAGGGGATGTTTTGCGCCCGCGGGATGTGGCCGCCGCGCTGGGCGCCCTCCTGCGGCAGGTTCTCGGGTGCGAGCAGCTCGCCGGCGTACTCCTTCGGAGAGCGGACGTCGACGATCTTGCTGCCGTTCCCCGACACGACCTTGTCGAGAACGTAGTCGCGCAGCGCGCGAATCGAAGCGTCGGGAGTCCCGGCTCGGTACTCGCTCTTCGAATAGCTCGGGACGTCGGTTGACAGCGGGCGTTTCTCGGCGATCCACTTCGCGCGGCCGCCGTTCACGAGCTTCACGTCCTTGTGTCCGTAGTACTTGAGAAGCCAGAAGAACCAGGCCGCGAACCAGTTGTTGTTGTCGCCGTACGCCACGATCGCGGTGGCCGGCGTGACGCCGTTCTTGGAAAGCAACGTCTCGAGCTGCTTCTTGTCGAGAAGGTCGCGCACCGGGTGCTGCTGAAGGTCGGTCTTCCAGTTGAGACCCACCGCCCCGGCCACGTGGCCCTGCTCGTAGGCGCTCGTGTCGACATCGACCTCGAAAACACGAACGTTCGGGTCGCTCGCGTGCTGCGCGAGCCAATCGGTCTCGACGAGCACGTCGTTTGCGTAGCTTGTCATGTGAATCCCCTCTCTCTTTTTTTGCCTCAGCGAATGGATGCGGGCTCGCGCTCGACGTTGGCGGCGCCGGTTTCCGCCGAGACGACCGGGCGGAGCCTGCCGGTCTCGACCTCGTAGACGTACCCGGTGACCGGAATCCCGTTCGGGAGGAGCGGCGACCCGACGACCCGGCGTACCTGCTCGCGCAGATTCGCTTCGAGGTCCCGGAATGCGAAAAGCCGAAGATCACCGGTGTCGGCGCCGGTCCGTTCGGCGATCTGGCGCCGGACCGGTTCGTCTTCGAAGGTGAGCATGCCGCAGCCGGTGTGCTCGATGATCGCGAACTCGTTCGTCCCGAGCAGGTGTGTCGAGATGACGAGCGAGCGGATCGCGTCGTCAGTGGCGAGCCCGCCGGCGTTGCGGATGATGTGCGCGTCTCCCGTACCCAGGCCGACGACCTCCTCGACCGTGAGTCGCGCGTCCATGCAGGCGACGATCGCCCACCGTCGTGCGGGCGGCAGCGCGAGCGTGCTGCGATCGAAACGCGAGGCGTATCGGGCGTTGTGCTGTTGGATGTGCTCTGTCAAAGACATGGCTGGACCCTTCTTTTACTCATCTCCGTGCAGTTCCTGGAGAAGGGCCGGAACGGACGATCCGCCGAACGTCGGCGGTCGAGCCCTACCGGCCTACGGACAGACGCAGGTCAGCCGGGACGACCGGAAGCGAGCGCGAGGCGAATTTCCGACCTGCTGGGTCAAGAATCCGGTTCTAACACCGTCGGCCGTTCACGACAAGGAGCGCCCGCTACATCCAGCGCTCGAGAACCGCCGGGAGCTCCGTCAGATCGTCGATCGCGGCGTCGGGCTCAACGTCGACCGCCTCCTGCGGAGCACCGGCCAGCGGCCGCCGCCATACCGCGCGCATGCCCAAGCGCTTGGCGCCCCACACGTCCTGCACCATTCGATCTCCGACCATCACCGCAGATGCCGCCGGGACCCCCGATAGCTCGAGCGCCCGCCGAAAGATCGCTTCATGTGGCTTCTGCCACCCCACGCTGTGCGAGCTGACCACGTGATCGACGGCGTCGTCCAATCCGAAGCGCCGCAGGTCTTCCCAGACCTCCTCGTCGCCGCGCCAGAGCGTGTTCGTTACGAGGCCGACGACGAGCCCGCGAGTCTTGGACCAGCGGAGCGCGTCGGCCGCGCCTGGCACCAGCCGGCCGACAAGGTCGAGCGGGACGCTGCCCGCGGACCGAAGCCGGTCGACCGGGACGTCGTCGAGACCGTAGCCGCTGTTGACGAACCATTCCTCGACCCACCGGTTCGTTTCCTGGCGGTGCTGCTCCGCGCCCTCGGCGGGGCCGAACTCCGCGCTGACGAAAGCGTCGTACCACTCGCGCTCGCCGAAGGTGCGCACGAGAGCCTCACGCGTGAGCTGTTTGATCTGCTCGAGCGGTGACCATCCCTCGACGAGGGTGTCGCCGATGTCCAGCAGGACCAAGCGAAGGGGCACGCAAGTATCGTATCGGCGCTTCATGCTGGACTTCGAACAGCTCGCCTTCATCGAGAAGTGGCGGCAGCGTGCGTCGCGCGGCATCGTCGTCGCGCTCGACGGCACGCGCGGCGACGTCCTCCTGACGATGCGCGTCGGCGAGGGGTCGCCTCAGATCGACATGCGGGGCCGCGACGCGACAGGCGCGGTCCGCAAGTCGCGGCTCACGCTCGGCGACCGCGTGACGATCGCGATCGAGTACCGCGCTCGCGATGTCGGGAAACCGAAGGGCCGAGGCGTATCGGGAAATCTGGTCGCGCCCGGCGCGAGGGTTGAGGGCACCGTGGTCACGACCGGCGAGATCGTCGCGGTCGACTGCGGAACTCAGGTCCTGGTGTCCGGTGACACTCTCCCGAACGTCAGCCCGGGTGATGACGTCAGCTTTGTGATCTCCGACGAGGGCAAGGCCTACCTCATCCCGACGCGTTAGGCCCGACCTAGTTGAGCTTCTTCAGCTCCTCGGCGATCTCTTCCTCGTCGGGCACCTCGCGCAGCGTGTGCACGTCGATGTAGCGGCAGATCCCCTCGCCGTCGACGACGACGATCGCGCGCTCGGGCCTTCCGACCTCCTCGTTGAACACCCCGTACGCCTGCGAGACCTTGCCGTGCGGCCAGAAGTCCGAGCAGAGCGGGTATGCGACGCCACCCAGCGAATCCGCCCACGCCTTGAGCGCGTAGACCGAGTCGCACGAAATGCCCACGACCTGGGCTTTCCCTCCCGCGAAGCGCTCTTGCAGCGCGTTCAGCGCGGGAGCCTCGCTGTTTCAGGTATTGGAGAACGCGAACGCGAAGAACGCGACCACGACACGCTGGCCACGGAAATCCGACAGCTTGATCTCGCGACCATCGTGCGAGCGCAACGCGAACCCGGGTGCCGCGTCTCCGACCTTGAGCGTCTTCGTCTCGCTCGCGATCTTCGTACGGCCCTTCGGAGGCTGCGGTGGCACCTACCTAGACTAGCCGCATGCAGAAGATCGACGAGCGGCGCCGGATCACCGTCGATCGCCGCGCCTTCAACCGCTACGAGGTCAGCTGTCCGTTCTGCGGCGAGAAGGTCGGCCCGCGCTTCGTGACTCGCGAACACCTCGACATCCCACCGAACCCACCGTACGCGGCGACCGTGCGTTGTCCGCGATGCAAGGAAGAGTTCGAGGTCGTTTTCAGCTAAGGGCGGAGGCGACGGGGTGCGAAGCGGAGTCAAACAAGGGACCGGCGTTTTGGCGACCATCGTTGTGATCGCCGTGGCGGTCGCACTCGTTCAGCTGGCGCCCCGGATCGCGACGGCGTTCCGGGCCGATTTCCCTCCATTCGTCATGACGATCGAGGAATGGAACAGCGTCCGCGTCGCCTACTCCGACGGTCGCACCGTCACTGGAACCTACGTGTACCGGCTCGAGTACCGCCGACGCGACGAGTGGTCTTTGATCCTCGTGAGCGACGACCTTGCTGCAGCTTCGGTGCCGCCGCAAGGGAGCGCGTGCCGCAACGGGACCTACGGGCAACTGAGCGCACACGGAGATTTCACCGCAACAAGCACGGATCCGGGTATGTGCAACGGGGTAGGTCGCTGGATCCACTATGGCATCGCGCGGGCTTACCCATGGACGAAAGAGCTCACGGACGGACTCATCATTTACACCGATCCAGGGGAACGTGTCGTGTTCGACTCGGCGACCGGGTTGCCGGAGCTCTACGAAGCGGGAATTACGACGGGCGCAGCTCGATACCGAATGGTGTTCCGCGTTGAGCGGTGGCTGTAGCGATTTGCGAACTTGGCGGCGAGCGCGGCTGTCGGCTAGTTCGTGACGGTGATGTAGAGGAAGACGCCCTCGTCCTCCATCCACGTGACGGCGTCGATGACCGGCCGCAAGTGGATCGCATAGAGGCCTGGCGTCATCGGTGCGCGCACCTGGAAGGTGAACGTCCCCACGCCACCCGGGACGACCGTCGCCTCCGTCTGTGCGGCGACGCGGTTCGCCGACATCCAGTTGACCCCAAGCGCCGCCCACTGCGCGTCGTCCTGGTTGACGGCGAGGCGCGCCTCCTGACCGAGCGTGCCGCGGATCCACGACTCGCTGCCGGCGTTGCGGAAGGCGATCGAGAGCGGACCGCTCAACTGGCCGACGCGCAATGTCGGGAACGCGGATTCGGACACCCAGCGGCTGTGATAGTCGACGACCGTCGTGACCGGCACGAACACGCCCTGGTCCTCGAGCCACGCGACGCCGTCGACGACCGGGCGGAGCGGGATGCCGACCGTGCCCGCACTGAAGGGCGCCTTCACGGCGAAAGTGAACGACGCAATCGCGCCGGGACCGACCGAGGCTTCGTTCTGAATGGCGACGCGGTTCGCCGACGGCCAGCCGACGTTCATCCCGAGCGCGCTGAACGCCCCGCTGTCGCCGTTCACGCCGAGGGCGACCTGACTGCCCGCGACGCCCCTGGTCCACGTCTTCGTGCCCGTGTTGCGGAAGAGCAGCGTCACCTGCGACGTGGATGCGGGCTGCAGCGCCGGCACCTGCGTCTGCGATGTCCACGCCGAGTGCAGACCGTTGTCGGAAGGGACGGTCGAGGTTGGTCCGCCTCCGCTGATCGTCGAGCCGGTGCTGAAGTCCCATTCGTTCGTGAGCCACGTCCCGGCCACGGTGATGTCGAAGCGCACGTGGTAGGTCGTGTTCGTGGCGAGGGGCCGCTGCGGAATGATCACCTGGTAGTCGTACTCGAATTGCTGCGGCGCGACGTAGAAGGGAAGACGAATGCCGTTCGGCCCGTAGAGCTCAGCCGCGCGGAACTGCACGCTCTGTCCAGCCGAGTACACGACCATGATCGGGTACCCATAGGGTCCGGAGGTGCCGGCCGGGACAGGACTCGGAGACTCCTGCCCGCTCCACGAGGTCGGGATGTTCGTTTGCATGTTCGCGGGAGAGCGGACGAACTCCACGGGACGGATCCCGAAGTTGTAGACGATGTCGCCCACGTTGTTCAGCCGACCGTTCAGCTCGGAGTGACCCCACCCGATCGTGGTCGCGTTCGGATGCATCAAGCCGAGTCGGTGGTACGGCGCGTCCCAGAGCTGGCGCACGCCGCCGAGCTCGGACCCGCCCGTCGCGACCTCGCTCACGAACGACGTGGTCCAACCCTGGGCGATCAATCGATCGCGCGGTCCGTAGCCGGTGTAGTACGGCAAACCGGCGGTCTCGAAGTGCCCGAGGACACCGTTCGCGCTGTTGTAGTTCGCGTGGTTCTGCGCGGCCTGCTGGAGTCGCCCGTCCGTCGGAACCGCGGGCGAACCGATCGCCCCACGGAGCTGGTTGGTGAGGAGAAGCATGTCCGTCGCCGAGGCATCGACCGCAGTCGACAGCGGCACGGCCACCAAAGCGAGGCTGAAGGGAAAACTGACAAAGACGCTGAGAAGCGCGGAGCGCGCGAAATCCCACCTCATCGCATTTAGTGAACGGGGTACGTCCTCGCGCCGTTATGTCAGCGCGGTAACAGGGGTTGTTTGTAACGGAAAAGGACATTCATGTGGCAGCGCCGCCCGCCCGCGGCGCTCCACGTACACCACGTGGCTTAGTGCTTCTTCTTCGCGGCCTTCTTCTTCTTCGGCATCTTGGCGATCACCTCCTCCCGTCAGCGGACTTTGGAAGCGCGACTCTGAAAGGAAGCGCCGCGCTTTTCTCCGCGCGGTGATCGCATTGTCCGTCCACTTGTTTGTCTGTCAAGAGCGCG
>Ga0207646_10001492_pt1 | contig 28758 bp, 23 predicted proteins | sample KBSK5502metaG_FD_184343 | JGI IMG/M metagenome (GOLD analysis project Ga0207646, IMG submission 184343) | Corn, switchgrass and miscanthus rhizosphere microbial communities from Kellogg Biological Station, Michigan, USA - KBS K5-50-2 metaG... | ecosystem: Host-associated > Plants > Roots >...
GTCATTAGGCGGAATGATTGCTGTAGACTTTACCCTTGATCATCCTGACATGGTGGATGCCCTTATCCTGGTTGGAGCCCCAGTCAGTGGCTTTCCAGTAAAGTTGATCTATCCTACTGAGGAGCTTTTACAGCAGGAGATCCAACGACGCGCTCCCTTTAGTAAAGCTATGAAAGAGAGGAATGTCACGGCGATGGTTGGGGCATTGATGGAGGATACAACCTTGGTTCCCTCTCCACAGTATGCTTCTGCACGGGAGCGCGTGCGAGAACACTTGTCTAGCTATTCGTTCGCGTATTTCTTGGACCCCGCCCCAAAACAGGAACTTGATCCCCCAGCCTATGAACGACTCACAGACATACATGTGCCAACATTGCTGATCGTTGGAGCAGATGACCACTTCCATCTCCATCGCATTGCAGAGACACTTGAAGAGAAAATCGCCGGCGCGACGAGGATCTTGATTCCTGACACCCATCATATGCCCAATATCGAGAAGCCGGAAGAGTTCAACCAGGTCGTTCTTGATTTCTTAGAGGCGCTCTGACGACTCCCCCGGCTCAAGCCGCGGAGGTTCTGGGCGGTGCTTCCACGCTTCCACCTTCCCTCTCCTGGAGAGGAAAAGCAGCTCTTGTGTGACACGACACTACCCCCTTTTCCAACATTTTGAAGCTAAGCCACCTGCGCCAACTAGCTTCTAGTAGATGCTGCCTTTCCACTAGAAGGCGTTTCGCTTGGAAGGCAACTTTAAGCCCAATAGTTTAGCAGCAGGCATGACCAGCAACCAAAACTGGAAGGTGGGTATTTTTGCTCATCTCTCCGCAAGGGAACATAGGGTAAACTTAAACTGGGTTACATAACCACAACAATTGAAAGCAAGCAAACAAGCTGTTTGCTGGTAGCACGCCCGCTATGACAGGTGAGCAGTGTCCGATCAGTCCTACGCCATCCAACGCGGGAGGTCAAATAGACGTGAGCGTTGGCAAAGGCGGGACGCAAAAATTGCGCTTTACCTTTACGCCTGTACAGGGTGTTGGAGACCCTGCTGCTCCCTGTGCTTTTCACGCATTAAGCCAACAAGCCGTGGCGAACCCGAATATGGATAAAACCCTTGCCTGCGGCAGATGTAGAAGAGCCATTCGACTTCAGACGAAGAAATAAAACCAACAGCGAAGACAAGCGCGAGAGAAGGAGCGCAGAACCTCGCCAACAATGCTCTTCGATACGGTGACGAATACCCTAAAATGGCTCGCATTGAACCTCCATACTGACTCAAAAAGTATGCAACCTTGACAGCAGAACCGACAGTTACAGGTGGATACCATTGGACACATGTAGACAAAAAAAGCGGCTCCACACGCTCATTTCCTCCCTTAGGGAAGCCCTGCCGTACAACCACGCTTTGGCCTTTTACGTAATCTATGGTAGCGCCAAAACCCTGTCTTCCAGGTCCTGTCGATGCGCTCCTCGCCTTGATTTGCCCCACTCTCTTGTATTGTTTAGGGCACGTTGACAGCGTTTCCGCGTGATTACCCACATCTTTGCGTCTTTGTAGCGAGTTCAGGTCACAGATCTCTTCATGGCGTACTCAGAGCATTATAAAAGCTGAGGCAGACCTTCAGGCCAAAATCTCTGACTGTACATCTAGATATGGATAGACATGCCTATCTTGGAGGAAGTGGGATGAAAGAGGCTCCCCTGAGCGTCTAGTGTCCTCGCACAATGGTGAACAATCCAATGACGCCAAAGATATACATGACAAGTACCACTAGTGAGTCAATCCCTAGATAGAGGAACTGGCGTTTGGGACGAAAGATTAAGCCATAGATATAGACGGCTGTAAGGAGCGCACCCAGGCTGGCGAGGTAGATGTCAGTGTTTTTGGCTTGTGGGAGCACAGCTTGTCCTGAAAGGAGCGTAGCTGGCAAAAAGAGGACGGGTAAAAAAGCGTTGCCGCCAAAGATATCACTGAAGGCAAGGGTGTAGTCGCCGATGTTGACCGAGGCCAGTCCGGTTGCCACCTCTGGGAGTGCTGTGGCTGCGGCCAACACGGTTGAACCGAAGAGGACGCCGCTCAGGCCGACATGATCGGCGATAGCGTTGCTACTCTCTTCAAGGACGACACCCGCCGCGAGCGTGACAAGTGCTGCAAGAGTAAAGATCAGCAGGACGCGCACCGTGCTCCACTTTTCCCTCTGCTCTTGACTGCGGCTTTGCGTAGGACGCGAGGTATTGGGAGCACGACCTTTTTCATGCCATGGGAGGTCAGTGCGCGCCTTATTGATCAACCAGAGACCGATGAGCCACAGGGCAGCTATCAACAGATCACCAGGAGCCAGGCGCGCGTAGATGACCGATGTGGGGAGCTGGGTCCCCATGATGGAGATCACGAGAACGCTGATGACCAACACGCCTTCAAGCACCAGTTGCAGCGAAGCGGCTTCATAGGTGAGCGCTGCCTTCCGTCCTAATCCGAAGCCATCCAGGATGACGAGTACGACCGTCTGGATCGCGATCCCTCCCAGGATGTTGCCAATGGCAATGCCAATATGGTGGGTTAGGGAAGCACTGACGACAATGGCGATTTCGGGGAGATTCGTGGCAATCGCAAGGATAATGAGACCTCCGAGTGCTTGACCCAGACCAAAGCGTGAGTCGATGACATCGGTAGTAGTGGAGAGTTGGACTCCGGCAAGCCACACAGCTGCTGCTCCTCCGACAAAGATAGGGATTAAAAGGAGCAGCGAGAATGATTCAAACATAGTCCTCTCCTTCTATTGTCTACTTTACTAGCATAATACCAGAAAGGAGAATGAGAAAGCCAATCTAGATCTAGCGTCAGGAGTCAGGCCACTCGACTTTTTTGCATATCTAGAAGTGGACGAGGGAGATCGCGAACCACAAACACAGGGAGTGAGCCTTTTTTCTACTTGCGCAAATGGAATAAGACGCAGCTATTTGGGCCGATTGCCGCTCAAATGAGAACAAAGCTCCTCCCAGACTGCCATCACCAAGGGTCTTTCGCCCACAATAATTCTTGAGTTTATCTCACTCTAGATGCGTTGCCCGCAAAAAGGCTCACTCCCTGAAACCCTGCTGAGGCTATGCCGCAACTTCTGTGTTTCTCACCACCTCCATCTATGCTAACGTGTGCCAGCTTGTTCCTTTTGCTGCACTCGTCGTGTCACCTCTCTTTTGTGATACGTATTTCTACGGGTGCGCTTAGTGTATTTTTCGGGTATACTAGTTGATGGTATCCTCTCTTTCCAAGCATATTGTCTTTTTTTGTTAACTCCCATTGTCTCTCCGCAGCTTCATGCACGCGGCATGCGAGGAAGGAAGCGAGTTACAAAAAGGAGGACATCTCATGTCAAACGAAGAGAACAAGGCCATCGCCCGTCGTTGGAGTGAGGAGCTCTGGAGCAAGGGAGATCTCGCCGTCGCCGACGAGATTGTTGCTCCCAACTATGTTCGTCCGTCAGGACAGGCCAGCTAAATGCTTCCAAGAAGATCATGCGGCATGTCCTTGGGACTGAACTTGAGATGTGGCTGGCGTAAAAGGCCTCAATTCTTCTGTTTGTCGAGTGTTTTCCTCACGCTAGAGGGTACAATTGCTTCTTAACCACCGAGCGAGTGTGGTCTCAAAGTGAACGAAGTTAACAAGGAGGAATTCTATGATGCAAAGCATTGCTGCCCCCATCGTGCAGCGCAATTGGTGGGTCCTGGCGCTGAGAGGACTCTTCGCCGTCATCTTTGGTCTCATTGCACTCGTGGCTCCCAGTATTGCCCTGCTCGCCTTCATCTACGTGTTTGCGGCCTATGCACTGGTCGATGGGGGCATTGCCGTCATCACCGCGATACAAGAACGCGAACTCCTCTATCGGTGGGGATGGGTCCTGTTTGAGGGAATCCTGAGCATTCTCGCCGGGATTATTGCCTTTGCCAACCCTAGCTTAACAGCTCTGGTGCTCCTCTACATCATTGCCGCCTGGGCTATCGTGACGGGCATTATGGAGATCGTCGCGGCCTTCGCGATCCGGGAGTTTGTCTCCCGGGAGTGGGTGCTCGCATTGGCCGGCATTGTCTCCGTGGCGTTCGGTGTTATTCTGTTCTTCTATCCAGGCGCGGGAATCTTATCCATTCTGTGGTTGGTTGGCATCTACGGGATCGTCTTCGGTCTCCTGTTCATCGTCCGCGCCTTCCAACTCAGGTCCTGGGCATCATCGGTCACCACCTAAATGCTTCCACGTGGAGTGGTGTACAATTAGGAATGGCATGCCAGACGCTTTCAAGATGATTGTTTTGGAAGGAGAATACTCATTGCTCTTTTTCGTGCTGGCTTGAGAGAACGGTATCCGCCCCAACCACCACCTGAAAATCCAGGTGGTTGGGACGGCTTGGAAAGGCCAGAAACCACTGATGTGTCATGCCTGGCGACCTATAAGGACTCCGCAAGCGGTGCCACGCTTCTTGCTGCATTGACGGGAGAACATGGGCATAAATGTTTGCCGTTGTACTGAAATTACTATGCCCAAGAAGCTCCTGTACAACCTTCACAGGAGCACCCATACTGAGCAAGAGCGTTGCTGCACTATGCCTCAAATCATGAAATCGTATATGAGGCAGCCCTATCTCTCTGAGCAACTGAGAAAAATGGTTGAAGAGCATGGTACACCCACTGAAGTGAGCATAATTTTCATGGTTTTTCACTTTTGACCACTCTTTAATGTTGATCTATCCAGCCAATACACTCTTGGCCGAAATTATTAAATATGTTAGACTAATAGTCAGTAATTGACACACACTTCTTTCATTCTCAAAAGTTACAATATCCGACTATGCTCTGATTGAGTATTAAGGAGAAGGCAATGAACACTGATGCTCAAAACCAACATCCAGTCGCTGAGCCATTGTCAGCCTTGATACCGGGGACACCGGCACCCGATTTTACTCTTCAAAGGGCGCCTGATGAGACTATCTCATTGCACGACTTTCGGGGTCAACCCGTCGTTCTCGCATTTTACCCGGCAGATTGGAGCCCTATTGGCAACGAGCAAATGGCGCTCTACAATGAGATGCTGCCCGAATTCTTCCGCCTTAAGGCCGAACTCATTGGGATATCGGTCGATGGTGTCTGGTGCCACCTGGCTTTTTCACGCGATCGATCGTTACGGTTCCCGCTGCTCTCCGATTTCGAGCCGAAAGGTGCGGTATCACACGCGTATGGAGTCTACTATGGCCGGGAAGGTACCAGCGCACAAGCGCTCTTCGTGATCGATGCCGAGGGTATTATTCGCTGGAGTCATGTTTTCCCGGCTGCCATCACCGCCGGTGTAGAGGATGTTCTTACCGCCCTTGAGGGGCTTCAAGGGATTCATAAGCCGGTGGGATCAGAGATGCCAATGCTTACCTTGCCGGTGAGCGAGCGTGACCATGTGAGGGGGCCGGCGACTGCCAGCGTGACACTCGTGGAATACGGAGATTTCGAGTGCCCCTATTGCGCTGCTGCCTATCCCGTCGTCAAAGAGATCCAAAGGCAGATAGGCTCCAGGTTGCGGTTTGCCTTTCGCCACTTTCCACTCACCAGTACCCACCCACATGCGAGACATGCTGCCGAGTGCGCGGAGGCCGCTGCCGCTCAAGGCAAGTTTTGGGAGATGCATGACTACCTGTACGAGCACCAGGACAAGCTAGATGATGCTCATCTTGCTGAGTACGCTGCACTCCTGGGTCTTGATACTGAGCGGTTCAACTGGGATATGGCCAAACATGTCTTTGCGAACCGCGTGAACGAAGATGTCGCGAGTGGGAGGCATAGCCGCGTTGCTGGCACCCCGACCTTCTTCATCAATGGGGTGCATCACGATGACACATACACAATGGACGTATTGCTGCCCGCGGTTAGGAGGGCATACGCCTTAAGTCAGACAGATAGATAAGCCGTTTGGCTCCTTCTAATGTACCTGGCAACAGGGTGGTCGGACACTCCTCGTGTGCCTCTTGCGCTGCTCGTTTCCACTCCTCCAGTTGCCGCCACAACGACGGATCAAGCTCACGCTTGCATGGCCTGCCACGCTCATCGGTGTAGAACGCATTGAGCACCAACGTATCCACCCTTGCGTTGACCACTTTTGCTTTATTCATAGGCCACCTCCTTCCACTAATCAGCCGCATCAGAAACCAACTGTTGAAAAAAGCGGCTCATGTCCAACTTTGGTGAATCGTAGAACTGATGAGTTAGTTCGATGCGCTGAAGAAGCACGGGTCTTGAGGCAAATCTGCTCGATAAGCTCATCTATTACCAAAGCTGGACATGAGCCTGATACAGTTTGCATTGCTAGCCCACTACAGATGATCAGCACAAACCATTCCTCACTACGCTTGCAAGGGCGCAGCCGGATGACAGCCATTGAACATTACCCGTTTGACACTCCGCCATAGGGTAATAGTGGGATCCTTTCTATCCGTGGGCACTACACGTGGCGGAAAAATGCTGCAGGCGTTTTCGCTTGTATGACTCTGCAAGCCATTGCTTTTTGTCAAAGGACGCTGTTCTTCCGCCATCAGAACGGCCCACTGTGCAAAGGATGTTGTGAGGTGAGGTGACCCGTTGCGCTTCACCCAAACAGCTGTCACCATGCTGCATTGTTGGTCGGCAGCAGACGGGAGTGAACAGAGATGAACATGTTCGGAATGACCTGGGTGGATATCGTTGCCCTCTTGCTCACTGCGATGGGGCCGGTCGGCATTACCATGAGCTACATGCCCATCGCCCAGGCTCTTCCCCCTGCTACGCAGCGTCAATTGGCCTGGCGGACGGTCCTGGTCGGCTTCATCATAGCTGTGGGGCTCATACTCCTTGGCGGTGGGGTCGTACGGCGATTCCACCTGAGCTTGGCGGTGCTGTTGATGGGAGTCGGTGTGACCTATTTCGTCCTGGCGATTCCCATGCTGTTGGCTGGGCCAAGCGAGCGCTCTGCACCGACGCAGATCAAAGAGCCGCTGCGGCTGGCCATTTCACCCCTGGCGGTGCCAGCGCTAATCTCCCCGCTAGCAGTGGCGTTGCTCTTTAGTATCTCGGCGTTCGTACCCAGCCTGAGTGCCGCGCTGATCTTTGTGGGCATAGTGGGAGCGGTTTTGAGCATTGACTTGGGGCTGATGCTGCTCTCCACATACGTTGCGCGCTACCTCACGCAGCCGATTCTGGAGGTGCTCCAGAAGATTTTTGGGTTCATCCTGCTGACCTTTGGCATCCAATTGGTGCTGCAAGCGCTGGCGAAGTTGGGCATCATGAAGGCGACAGGCTTCTAATCCCATTTGAGGTTGCCCAGGCGTACCTACGAGACTGCTTAGGTTGGATGTTTGCTACATAAAGAATATCCTGCTGGGACACTACCACGGTACTTCCCCTATCGATGGTGGATAATTCAGTCTTCTCTCTTAACTGCTTGACGCTTCCCAGGTTTTTTCTTCAATTCTTGTGTAGCCGTTGCGCCAGTTCCAGATTGCTTTGCAGTCAGTCGAGAAAGATGCAGCCACATCTTTCTCGACTGACTGCGTCCGGCCATTACACGCCCGTTTGGGTTTGCACGCGTCCTTCTTTGATAGCGGCAACCAGGGCAGCGTGATCGCGTTCGGCCTGGTCCGCGTACGCCTCGGCGAAGGAGGCAATGGCCTGGTCGAACGTATCCCCGTTGCCCAGGTAGCCGCTGATCTGTGCCGGGTCACTCGTACGCGCATGCGCCCGCGCCAGGGTGGCTGCGCACAACTCGACGTACAAGGTAAACACCGTCAGGTTCATCGTCTCGACCTCCGCCGAGAGCTTCATGTCCCGCAACTGGCGCACATAGTAGTCCCTCCCATCGATGGTCGACCAGCCCAGCAGGATGTCGCTGGCTGCCTGCATCATGCGCTGTCCCGCCACCACGCGCTCCCCGTGGTTGGGAAAGGGGCTCGCCCCCAGGTACGGCTCGAGCACCGAGGCCGACGCCTCCTTGATCTGCATGAACAGCGGATCATCGCCCTCTGCTCCTCCTAAGGCCAACACAATCGCACAGAGGGTGCCCACGCTGCCCACTCCCACCACTTTGTGCGCGAGGTCCAGCGTGCGGTAGCGGCTGATCACGATGCGTCGCTCCTGCGGCAAGGACACCAGGTATGCTGTCACAAACGCTCTCCACTTTTCGGTGTCCAAATCGTCATGCTCAGTGCCCCACTGGCCGTAGTGAAAGATCAACGGTGGCTCATCCTTGATGCGGTACTGCCCCTCCACGGCCTCAGCCAGCTTGGGAAAGGTTTCGATGCGTGTGCGCTTGCTTGCTCGTTCCGATACGCGCTCCAGGCCTTGTTTCAGCTTTTTGCCACGTGCGAGCGCGATCAAGGTCTCCACGTCGATGGGGAAGTACCACACATCCAGGTGGTTCATCTCTGCGAACTGCTGCATCTGCTCACGATAACGCTGCATGCATCTCAAGACCGCTTGTTTGCTTTCCTGGGCACTGTAGCCATTCTGCCTCCCTACCAGGATCACGCTGGCAGCCAGGCGCTTCACATCCCATTCCCAGGGTCCGGCGAGTGTCTCGTCGAAGTCGTTGACGTCGAAGACCTGGCGGCGTTCCGGGGAGGCATACACGCCGAAGTTGCTCAGATGCGCGTCACCGCAGAGCTGCGCGCTGATCCCTGAGACGGGGGTTTTCGCCAGGTCATAGGCCATGATATCTGCTGATCCTCGATAGAATGCGAACGGTGACATCGACATGCGTCCAAAGCGAAGAGGCACCAGTTGTTGCATCCGCGTGCGATTTGCCTCTTCCAAAAGGCTTAGAGGGTCTGGGCGTTCGGGGTCTGGTGCCCATGCTGCATGGCTGGAACGCGGTGCCTTGCTACGGAGCGCCTTGCCAGCAGCAGAGCGTTCAGCCCGTGAAGTCAAGCGCCGATCCCATTCACCTGGCACGCTGGATGGAATGGTCGTGGTCGTCATAAGACTGCTCCTCTTTCTGTTGCCGCGAAAGGAAGTACACGAATCACTGTTCCTAGTATACCTCCTAGCAAACAATAACACATCCTGCAAACACACATTTGGTACGTATGGCGATAACCGATCTCTACTGGCTACTTGATACATCCGTTCTTAAAAACGAGGAGAGAACAACCTTGTGAGATTGCAATCGTCTACAACTTCTGCAAGCTTATGCGTCCATTTTCAACTTTCTGCAACGTTATAAGCCCAAGTCGTCGAAAAGCTCTTCTTTTTACTTTCTGATTTTGGGCATGCAGATTGCTCTCTACTGCAATTTAATGCGTCCAGTTGGGTGCAAAGAAATGGGAATAATCACACTGGTGCCTGTTGAGAATGAGCGGGAATATTCCTCATGGGAGTGCTGTTTGAAAAGAGAGAAAGTGGTGATGGCTTCTGCCAGGAGTAGCTATGTTGCCTCTGCATGAGGTTCGCAAGAAAGGACTGATCAATGCTTCACGATCCAGAGTATCAGGTTCGCGTGAATGAGAGTAACCAACTCGTGTGTGAAAAGTGCGGAACCCCTCTTCCTTTAGAGCCCGAGTCATTCCGTCGCACCTTCCCTCGTTCAGAGCCTGCTGAATCCGGGTGGTTCGTTTGGCGTTGTCCCAATCCTTTGTGTCGTGCAAAGAACATTCGACGAGCTGACGATGTAGCGGACATTGAGCGAGAGTTTGATCTGATGTGTTGCTGAAAGCAAAACTGCTACCCTGATCGCTACTTCCAGTCGGAAGAGAACCAAGTTAGTTTTGTTCCCTACCGATAGCCATGTATGTACCTTGCTCTTGCTGGCTACAGCTTCAAGTACCGCTTGACCAACAGACAAGAGCTCTCAATGATTGCTACGCTTAGACAAAGATGTACCGCGTCACGCTCAACAACTCTCTTCGATACGGTGGCATACCCTAAATTGGCTCTTATTGAACCTCCATACTGACTCAAAAAGTATGCAACCTTGACAGCAGAACCGACAGTTTCAGGTGGATACCATTTGGACACGATTAGACAAAAAAGCTCCACACGCTCAATTCCTTGCTCAGGGAAGCCCCATACAACTCCGCTTTGGCCTTTTACGTAATCTATGGTAAGATAGGTATTGTGTATAATTGTCATACACAACAGACAGCCAGAATCGAGGCCATTGATGTCCTGGAACCCCAAGGATTTTTCAGAGTATGATGAGTCGTCGAATGAGATAGGCTATGCCGATCCCGCCTTTTACCGGCAGGACAGTCCCAGGACGCCTCGTTCTACTCGACCTGTTCAGCGCCTGGAGCCATATCCCGACAATACTCAAAAGTCTCCTGGTGGGTATCCTTACGACCCTGAGCTGATGACACCATACCATGGACCTTCTAACATCGAGGGATATACGACCGATATTGGCGCTGAGCAGCGTGAAGCTGCAAAGCGCGGTGATACCAATGGTGGTAGAAAACGCAAGGGCCTTGCTGGCCTCGGCGGCATTGGAGCGGCGCTGAGTGCCCTGCTGCTTAAGTTCCCGCTACTGGCCTCTTTCCTCAAAGTCGGCTGGCTGGGCTTCTCCGCTCTATTCTCGGTTGTCGTCTACTCGCTTATTTTCGGCTGGCCCTTTGCTATTGGCCTGGTGGTTATGCTCTTCATTCACGAGATGGGCCATGCGATTGTGATGAAGCTGAAAGGCATACCCATCGGCGGCATGATTTTTATCCCGTTGCTGGGTGCAGCAGTCATCATGCGGCAGATGCCAAGAAACGCGCGAGATGAAGCAGAGGTGGGGATAGCCGGGCCTATAGCGGGTGCCCTTGCTGCGTCGGTTTGCCTGGCCATAGCGCGCATCAATCCTGGTACGATATGGGCACCGCTTGCCTACTTTGGCTTTTTTATCAACTTGTTCAACCTCATCCCTATCGTGCCGTTTGACGGTGGGCGCGTGTTAGCTGCGATTGACCGGCGTGTCTGGATCGTGGGCTTTATAGGATTGGTCGCTTTCGAGATCTGGTCATGGCTTAATGGCAACTTTTCTATCTGGCTGCTCTTCTTTATTGTCATGGCTGCAACGCAACTCTGGTCGAGGCGCCGCGTTCCTGATACGCCGGAAGCGCAGGCTTACTATGCTGTCCCAAGAGGGGAGCGCATCGTCCTTGCGCTGGCGTACTTCGGCCTGGCGGCTGTCCTGGTCCTGGGCATGACCATCTCACATGGTATGATTTTTGGGTTGGGACAATAGCGCGATCTATTTGCTCCTGACCTCTACCCCTGCCATCTGCTCCAACACCTTGAGCAGCGAGGTATAATCCTCGTGCCCATAGCCTGCTGCGCGGGCCATTTCGTACATCTGGCGTGTAAGGGCCGTCATCGCTGTGGGTACTGTATTCTCAGCAGCCAGGTCGAGCGCAAGCCCCAGGTCTTTATGTAAAAGATCCGTCATAAAGCCGGGTTGAAAACTGCCGTTGAAAGCGCGCAGGGGGAACTGGTTAGCGAGTTGCCAGCTTGCGCCGGTGCTCACCCCAATGATCTTTGCCATTGTATCTACCTCTACTCCTGCTTTGACCCCCAGTACAAAAGACTCAGCTATAGCTGCTGCGATCGCGCCGCATAAAATGTTATTCACGATCTTGATGACTTCGCCTGCTCCATTGGGTCCGACGTAAAAAATATGCTCCTTCTCGCCCATCGCTTCCAGCACAGGCCTTGCCTGTTCAAAAATTTCGCGTTCGCCGCCGACCATGATAGTCAGCGTACCATTGACCGCGCCCTGCGATCCACCACTTACCGGCGCATCGAGCAAATGTACACCGCGAATCGAGGCCTCTTGCGCTAACTTGCGGCTGACAGCGGGCGCTATAGTGCTCATATCGACGATGATCAGGCCTTTGCGCGCACCCTCGAGTAGACCATTTGGACCGGCCACGACCGCTTCGACCTGTGGAGAGTTGGGCAACATCGTAATCACGATATCTGATGCCATCGCAACGGCGCGTGGAGAGGGAGCTAATTTAGCACCAGCGTTGAGCACCTCCTGCACCCCTGGCTTGTCGGGATGACGCGCATAAATAGTAACATGATGTTCTGCCTTTAACAGATTGAGCGTCATAGGACGCCCCATAACGCCAATACCAATAAAACCTACCTGCATGTCAAAATACCCTTTCCTGACTTTCACTCCATTTCGACAATTACGGCTCCGCCCTTAACGACATCGCCTTCCTGATAGTACACGTGTCGCACTTTGCCTGCATAGGGCGCAGCTATCGTGTGTTCCATTTTCATCGCGCTCAATATCACAAGTACCTGGCGGTGCTCCACGCTATCGCCATCGCGTGCCTGCACCTTCACAATCGTACCTGCCATAGGAGCGGTGAGTGCCTTCTGCGAGTGAGCAACGTTCCCACTCCGGGCGGCAGCATCTACATTGGGCGGCCGGCGTCGTTCGAAACGATAGGTTTGCCCATCAACAACTACCTGGGTCTCACCCTCATAGCGTTGCGCAAAGGTACGTATTTGTCTTGTTCCCCAACGCAGCAGCACAAGATCATCATTGCCAAAGATACAGCTTATTACCTCTACAGGGTGTGCATCAACTTGCACACTCCACGCGCCCGGTATATCGTGCGCCGGCGAGATAGCTACACTATGTTTTTCTCCCTGATAGCTATAGCTAACACTGCGCGATGCTCCGGCCATACGCCAGGGCCCAAGCGTATGCCAGGGATTCGGCGGGGTTTGACCATTCCAGAGGGCCGTATCCCCAGTATTGCTCGTCATATCGAGCAAAGCCGCCGCTGATAGCGCGACTAGGGATCCCTCTTGCAAAGCCTCCCGTTCCCTGGCTCTACTCGTTTCTCCGTCCAACCCATGCTCCTCGAGAAAACTGGTAAAGGTGCGGCCCTCGCGAAATGCGGGATGTTCCACAATAGCCGACAGCAAAGCGACGTTTGTCTTAACACCAAAAACCGCTGCCTGCCTGAGCGCAGCCTGCAAGCGATCGATTGCCGTCGTACGGTTCTCACCATAGACAATCAATTTAGCGATCATCGGGTCGTAATACTGCGTGATCTCATCGCCGCCCTCGATACCGCTATCGACGCGGATGCCAGGTCCTCCTGGCTTGACAAAGCGGGTGACCGTGCCGGTGGAAGGAGTAAAATTATTTTCAGGGTCTTCGGCATACAGGCGCACCTCAATAGCATGTCCGCGCGGGCTGATCTGTTCCTGGATTAAACCAAGCGGCTGGCCTGCAGCAATTTGCAGTTGATGACGCACCAGGTCTATGCCGGTGACCAGTTCTGTGACGGGATGTTCTACCTGCAAGCGTGTGTTCATCTCGAGAAAGTAGAAGCGCTTACCGGTATCGAGCATGAACTCGAGCGTACCTGCATTCACGTACCCAGCGGCCTTAGCTATGCGCACAGCAGCCGCTCCCATTTCCTCGCGTAGGGCGGGAGTCAGCGCGACAGAGGGACTCTCCTCGACAATTTTCTGGTAGCGGCGTTGGATGGAACATTCACGTTCGCCAAGGTGAATCAGGTTGCCGAACGTATCGCCCAGCACCTGGATCTCGACGTGCCGGGGCTGCTGGACGAATCGTTCAAGAAAGACGGTGGCATCGCCAAAAGCGGCCTGGGCCTCGCGCCGCGCGCCTGCCAACTGTTCTTTAAAGTCGGCCGCAGCGTGCACTTCACGCATGCCCTTGCCGCCGCCGCCCGCCGAGGCTTTGATAAGCAGCGGGAAACCGATACGCTGCGCCTCGCTCATCAGTACCATGTCGTCCTGGCTCTCTCCACTGTAGCCTGGGATCGTTGGTGCGCCGACGGATTGCGCCAATTGCTTGGCCGCGATCTTTGATCCCATCAGTCGCATGGCGGAGGCCGGTGGACCAATGAAAATGATTCCGGCTTTCTCACATGCCTCAACAAAGGCCGCATTTTCAGCGAGGAAGCCATAGCCCGGATGAATAGCCTCTGCTCCACTTTCTTTGGCTACATCAAGGATGGTACCTATACCCAGGTAGCTTTGAGAGGCCGGTGCAGGGCCTATATAATAGGCCTCGTCGGCCTCACGCGCGTGTTGTGCGTTGCGGTCGGCATCAGAGTAAACCGCCACGGTTCGTATACCCATCTCGCGGCAGGTTGCCATGATACGGATGGCTATCTCTCCCCGGTTGGCAATCAATATTTTCTTGAACATGGCGTGGTGCCTATATTTTTACTTTGATTATCAAACTGCCTGCGTCTAACCTGGCTTCAGTACTGTAGTCCCATCTTACTATAAATAAGCTGATTCTGACAAATGTGGAGAAATGCCAGGTCTCTTTCCTTTATTTGGGAGAGCGAGGTTCTCGGGGACGGTTGTCCTTAACTGGTGCCTTTCCAACCAGGTTTGTAGCGGGCCTCACCCCCTGGCCCCCTCTCCATCAAAGATGGAGAGGGGGAAGAGGCGCTGGCGAATGGCACCTGGGGCTGCTTGCGGCCAGATAGGGTGCAACTGTGGCGCGTTTGCACCGTATTTTTTCCCCTCGCTCCCTGGTCGGGAACGGCTCCCCAGGCGGGTGCAGAGGAGATATGGTGCAACTGTGGCGCATTTGCGCCGTATTTTTTTATTTTTCCTTGATCTCCAGGGTAGAGAGTGTGTTGGGGTTTCTCCCTCTCTTCTATGTATTCTTTTTCCTGACACTGATATCTGATACGGTTGGCGCAGGAACAACGCGTGCACCAGGGCAGGGGGAGGACGGGTAAACAGGGCGAGGACAAGCCTCGCCCCTACGACGACGACAAGGATGTGTATACGACTAAGCGCAAAGTGGTCTGGTGCTGACTGGGAATCCAATCCCCTGCGCAGGTGATCAGATTCAGGAAGTCGCCGCTATTGTTTCCAAAGATCTCTTGAATTGGCGCGTTCTGAGGAGAGTAGAGCGCTATACCTGTGACATGGAAACGCAACGTTTTTCCCACCGCATCAATTACCGTCACCTCGTCGCCGGTCTGAAGATCGCGTAAGCGCCAGAATACCGCCGGGTATCCACCGGGGCGATCAAGGTGCCCATCAATCACAGCGCTTCCTTGTTCGCCTGGAAGCGAACCTGAAGCATACCACCCTACATCTATCCACGGATTCTGCTTTGGTACTGCCAGGTCTCCATCAGGGGTAACTCCCACTGTCTCTATAGCTGCGTTGACACCTATCGCAGGGATGAGTAAGCGTATCGGATTTGCTTTCCTGGCTGGTGTTGGTGAGGGCTCTGGTGATGGCTTTGTAACCAGGCGCACAGTGAGAGACGCGGCGTGCTGTTGCTCCGGCTGAGAAGCGTATGATGCTGAGCCGCATCCATAGAGGATGAGAGTCATTATGAAGGCAAAGAAATACAAAAAGCGGCATACTAGAAGTACCGGAGAATGTTTCATGTTCATGAGCACAATCTCCTTCTGTCTGCATTACAAAAGTACCCCTATATGTATACGTCACTCATTCACAGTTGGATGTATATGCCTGCTCTTTGCTCAGAGACGCCAGCGTGTGATGTTTGTAGGATTATGGTAGATATTCAGCTCAGTTTCCGACGATTTGGCGAAGTTGGTGCACAATCCCATCTAATTCGTTAGCAGCTTCGCTCGTGGACTGCGCACCCGAAGCAAGCTGCTCTGCCACTTCGTCTGTCACCTTAACTGCAACTGCTACTTTATTATTGGCCTCTTCCTGGTAAGCAATTGCTTTCTCGAAGTACAGACCTATGTTCACCATCTGTTGAACAACCTGCAAGGTTGTTTGCATGTCTGCATCTCGCCATTCGAGCAAACCTCGACCGAGTTCGTTAAGCCGGCGCGCTGCTATCTTCGATGCATCTGTATAGTATTGTTGGGATTTGAGACCGGTCTTTGAAGCCTCAACGATCCAGACCTGCTCTGATGACGCGTTCTTTTCTCTCCCCGATAGCTGGTTGAGTACATAGCTGTTTTTAACAAGGGATTTTACAGAGCGCAATATCGGGGAAGAAATACGATATCCTACAATCCAACCAATAATCGCCACAGGCAAGAGTATAGCTGAAGCGACCAGGACGATGATGAGCAACTGTTGATTTGCTACAGCAATCACCTCGTTCACGGGAGTCAATACAAAATAGGTCCAGGGGACTGACGACAGCGAACGCCGGGTGACTTGAAATGACTCATTCTGTCCGGCTGGTACTTCCTGAAATGTTACTGGCGGCTTAGGCTGGCTTTGTATGCTCCCCAGGTTAGCATCTGCTGAAACCGGTATTGTGCTGTTCTTTCCATAGCGATTTTCATCTTTGATACCCTGTTGTATCGTTGTGTTGAGAGGAGCAATGGATGTCAAGAAAGTCTTTGGATCAGGATCGACAATCCGCACACCGCTCTGGTCAAGTATGAAGGCATAACTACCGGCGCCATTAGCTCCCTTTTCGCTGTTGACAATTTGCCCCACAGAGTGAATGTCGAGCGTATCGCGCACAACGCCCAATATCCTTTTCAGCTTGGTTGAATAAACTGGAGTGTATAAATCGACTGTGGATTGATGCGTGACAGGATCATAGTACACGCTGGATATAAACTGCTGACCTTTTGCTATTTGCTGTGCATCTTCTGGCGGAATCATGTACTTCCCATGCGGTTGTGGTTTTAAGCCGTACAGGGAATAAGACAATAGGACCTTTGATCCCGTTGGATCGAAAAATGTAACAATCGTTACATCGGGATCGATCAGTCGCTGGATAGCAAGCCCATTTGCCAAGATCGTAGGCACATTTTGTTGATCTCCCGCCGGATCGTAGAGAAACTGTTGAACCAGTGGGGTGTAGTCTAAACTTTTTAATATTAACAATTTCTCTGTGAAATAACTATCGATTAACTGAGCATGTGTCTGTGCATCAGTTTCCATGGTCCTGCTAGCCTGGCTTATCAACGTAGAACGAGACTGTGATTCGCTAATGACCAGTGCAAGAAGGAGCGGTAAAATGGACACTGCTATCAACCACAAAGAGATGCGTATGGACAGCGGAAGCGACTTTCTTGTAGACGACTTTTTTGACATTTGCGTTCCTGTTCTTATCGATGCCATAGCATGGTTTTCCTTTCTATTCGTGGATGGTGTGCCTCTGGCACATGCTGCTCTCTTCTGTTAATTCTAATAGCCAGCGGAGCCCGTTTACACTGAAAACTAAGCAGTACTCATTTGGAAAGGATCGGCGCAAGGCACACAATAAATACCAATGGTCAACAGCTCACCGGGGTTCATATTTATATTGCTGTATATCAGTTTGCAATGGTGTATGGCAGAAGTCAATCAAATAGTACTACCCGGTCATCTGACAACGACTTAGAGCACAGGGGGCTACGTATAGGAAAAGAAGCCGAAGAAAGTTAGCATATATGCCTGCCTATCTTTGTAGGTATTTTCATCTCGTGATATACTTGTGGCGAATTGGTATGTTAATTATGCCCCCGGGGGAATCTTCTTGGTTTATTGAGGAGTGGGCATACCCATGGCGCAGCAGAAAGAAACGATCACGAATAGTCTCGCTGATGTAATCCAGGTGATCCAGCTTAGTCGGAAATCTGGCATGCTGACCGTCGAGCGTGGAGAAGGCGAGACATTTGAAGAGGGTATGATTACATTTGTCAACGGGCAGGCGGTGGAGGCTCAAACTGCGGCTTTCAACGGTCAAAATGCTTTGAACTGGCTCAGTAGTTGGGGAACCTGTCGCTTTGCATTTATTCCCACACCTACCTCTGAGATTCCTTCCATTCCTGCTCTTGTTAGCACCCCTGCTTTCGAGCAGCGAATGAGGGATACCGGAACGCATCCGCGCATCCCAATATCTCCTTTGCGGGAATCTGCTGCTAGAAGACAGGCGGGCAACAACGGGACAGGACAGGTCATTTCGTTTATATCTGCATCTGCCGTTCCCCATCTTGTGATACCTCTTGAGGAATCGCTGCGTTATGTCGATCAACTGGGCTTATCGCGGCAGCACCGGCGCCTTTTGTTGCTAGTCGATGGACAGCGCAACGTCGCAGAGATGGTGCGTTTGATAGGACATACACAGTACGGAGTGCAGCAATTGCTGGCGGATTTAGAACAGGCTAAGATTATCCGGTCATAAAGCTATAGAGATGGAACTCGTATCTACTTACCAACAGCGATATCATGAATCACTCTACCCACATCTCTTGATAAAATCGAACTTACCTTAGCACAACTTTTGCTATTCTTGAGCTTGCAAATAAAAAGTCATCTATATATAATAGCCAAACGTAGTCTCTAGTAATATAGTCTTTAGTTATATAGAGGTACGAATGGTGAATTCTCTCCCTATCGGAACCATCATAAGAGGTCGGTTTCTTATACAAGACCAGCTAAGCGATAGTGGTTTTGGTAACATCTATTTGGTGAGAGATCAGCGCAACACACGCAATAATGCTAACCTGTTCGTCTTAAAAGAGGTAATCAACCCGAACAGGCATAAACTGTATCAGATTACCATTGATGGGATGGCGTTCAGGCTGCTTCGACACGAGGCGCTTCCCCGCGTTTATAATGTGCTTAGCGACGCCAAGTATGATCGCGTGTATGTGCTTATGGATTACATTGAAGGGCTGAGCCTGGAGATGTTGCGTCTTTACCAGCCTGGGAAGCGTTTTTCATTTCCACAAGCTATGATTATCATGGAACCGGTCTTGAGCGCGGTTGCTTATCTGCACAGTCAACAACCTCCTGTTATCCACCAGGATATCAAACCAGCCAGTATCATCGTACTATCTACCAGAGATAGGGTTGTGCTGGTTGATTTTGGTGTTGGCAAGAAATATAACCTGGGCTCAACCACTACCAGCGCTCGTCACTCTTTGACTCCCTATGAAGCGCCCGAACAATATGATGGCGAAATCGACACTCGTAGCGATATTTATGGATTAGGTGCGACATTCTACACGCTATTAACGGGTATCGTTCCCGATGATGCCCTTTATCGAGCTAGCAAGAGTGTAGATTCACTAGAACCAATGTATCAAGTGGTACCGGCTATTTCAATGCATGTAGCCGATACTATTCACCGTGCCATGTCTCTCAGCGGGAACGATCGCTTCGCCAGTGTGCAGCAGTTTGAACAGGCGTTGAAAACCGATTCAACGTGGATACAGTCACCAAAAGTAGACCTGCGACACATGTTGGACCTAGCGCCGAACGCCGGTCCAGCATTGCAAAAGCCGCCAGACCTGCTGAACCAACAATCCCTCCCATCGAATATCGTCCCGCCGGTCCCAGCAAATCAAGCGTTACCTGCATCTCCTATGTCTCCAATCGATCAGGAGCTACCTGTTGCGCACAATACGCTAGCTGACGCGCCGGATCAACAACCTCTTGCCCCTGATGACGGTCCATTAGCCTTAGTAGAGCATCTGCCAAAGAAATCTGATGTTGAGCCATTGGCCCCCTCACAACCAGAAACCGTGACACCGGAGCAAGAGTCACTAGAACCTGTTGTTGAGCCATCGATTTCCTCTGAGTCGGAGGCAGAAACACCACAACAGGTATCGTCAGAGTCTCCCCTTGAGTCATTAACTGTAACCAGTCAGCCCACTGCACCTGAGCAAGCGGTACCTGATCCTGCCAGAGCATTTATACCTGTTGCAAGCTCGACCGCTGCATCTTTGCCAGTACAGCCGCGCAAAGCACGTTCCAGGAAACGCGGCGTATTATTACCTATCTCTATTACACTACTTGTAGGCGTTATCATTGGTATAGCTCTCGGGGCAGTTTTCTTGTCTTCTACGGTGTACCATGGCTCTCGTCCTGCTGCTCCAACAGCAGCACTACTACATCAGACGATTACTCCGAGACCAACGTCAGCATCTACTCCTGTGCCATCGTCAACCACTTCGGCAATCTTTAAAAGTTCCTACAATGGAACTATTTTCGACATACCCGCAAATGTCAAAACAGAAATGTCTCTTACAGGACTTCAACAAAGCCAGGATGCTATTAGTGGCTACTTCACTGGTCTTCAATTGAGCGGTCCTTTAACGGGAACCGTGAATAATTCCAGGCATATACAATTTACTGTTCTGGGTTCTGCGGGCCATCCAATTCTCTCCTTTGACGGGGCCATGCAGTCAGGTGGCAGTCTCTCGGGAAACTATTGCCGCCTTAATCAGGCAAGACAATGTTCAGGTGACTATGGTCTCTGGAGTGTAGTCCCTGCGTCAGCAGGCCAATTCTCATTTATCTTTTCTCCAGGAACGCACGCAGTCTCTCCTGTGCCTCAGCGCTCACACGTAGTGTAGCGATCGTCTCGGCGGTATATCTGCGTACTCTCTCATGATCCATATGTCCCACATTCAATGCCAGGGCTTTACAGGCACGTAGTGCTCGCGGGCCGCTGCTTAATAACTCGCTCACCGTTTTCTCCACCGCGGCATCGAGTTCTTCAGCAGTGGTGACGATATGGACCAGGCCGATCTCGCGAGCGCGGGCCGCGCTGAAGCGTTCACCTGTTACAAAGAGCACGCGTGCGTGTGTCTCACCGATTTTGCGTACTACATAGGGTGAAATAACGGCTGGCGCGATGCCTAGCTTAGCCTCGCTAAAAGCCAGTCGTGCGCTCTCGACGGCAATGACGATATCACAGACAGCGAGCAAGCCCAGGCCGCCACCCATAGCTGTGCCATTGACACGCGCCACCACCGGGCAAGGAAAGGTGTTGATTGTGTCGAAGAGATCAGCCAGGCGCAGTGCATCATCGAGGTTTTGTTCCTGCGTGAACGTTGCAGAGGCCTTCATCATATTCAGATCGGCCCCGGCGCTGAATGAGGGTCCATCGCCCGTCAATATGACAGCATGCAGCCGGGTATCGGTGCTCAGTTCAGTAAAAGCTGCCTGCAGATCCTGGATAAGCTGTGCATTAAATGCATTGTGTACCTCTGGACGCCGCATGGTGATTGTCGCAATCTTGTCCTGGTGGCTTCGCTTAATTGTGATGTGCGTATATACTGGCATCATCCCGCTCCTTTAATAAATTACGTATATTTATGCGTGTTTACATCCGGAATACTCCGAACGGGGTATCCGACATAGGCGCATTCAAAGCTGCCGCGATACCCAGCGCCAGCACCGTGCGTGTATCGCGAGGGTCAATGATCCCATCATCCCAGAGACGGGCGGTACTGTAATAGGGATTGCCTTCCTCCTCATACTTCTCAAGAATCGGCCTTTTAAACTCTGCCTCTTCTTCCTCGCTCATAGTTTTGCCGCGTGCCTCCAGGCTATCTCTGCGCACCGTTGCCAGCACGCTTGCTGCCTGTTCGCCGCCCATCACCGAGATGTGCGCGTTGGGCCACATCCACAACTGCCTGGGCGAGTACGCGCGCCCGCACATGCCATAGTTACCCGCGCCAAATGAGCCGCCGATAATCACGGTGAAGCGCGGTACAGGTACATTGGCGACAGCCATCACCATTTTCGCGCCATCCTTGGTGATGCCGCTATTCTCATACTGCTTACCCACCATGAAACCGGTAATGTTTTGCAGGAAGATCAGCGGTGTACTGCGCTGCGCGCACAATTCCATGAAATGCGTTGCCTTGAGTGCGCTCTCTGAAAAAAGGATACCGTTATTTGCGATGATGCCCACAGGATAGCCCATCAGGCGGGCAAAGCCGCAAACGAGTGTGGTACCATAGAGTTCCTTGAATTCGTGGAAGCGGCTCCCGTCAACGATGCGAGCGATGATCTCCCGCACATCGTAGCTCTTGCGGCTATCCCTTGGAACGATGCCCAGGAGTTCATGAGGATCGTAACGTGGTGGTTCGGGTGTAGTAATATCCCAGGGAACATACTTGCGTCGATTGAGATTGGAGACGATACTGCGGCAGATTGCCAGAGCGTGTTCGTCATTCAGAGCATAGTGGTCGGTGACACCGGAGGTGCGGCAGTGCACATCCGCGCCACCCAGTTCTTCTGCGCTTACTACTTCGCCTGTCGCCGCTTTGACCAGCGGCGGGCCACCCAGGAAAATGGTGCCATTGCCACGTACAATCACCGTTTCATCGCTCATAGCGGGAACATAGGCGCCTCCCGCTGTACATGAACCCATCACGGCGGCAATCTGTGGAATGCGCTGGCTGGACATACGGGCCTGGTTGTAGAAGATACGACCGAAGTGCTCACGGTCGGGAAAAACATCGGCCTGTAGGGGCAGAAAAGCGCCGCCCGAATCGACGAGGTATATGCAGGGTAAATGGTTCTGTTCGGCAATCTCTTGAGCGCGTAGATGTTTCTTGACGGTCATCGGGTAGTAGGTGCCGCCCTTAACCGTGGCATCATTAGCGACAATGATGCATTCCTGCCCCTCGACAACCCCAATCCCTGTGACGATGCCGGCCGAAGGCGCTTCGTTATCATACATATCCCATGCCGCCAAAGGACTCAGTTCCAGGAAAGGCGTATCAGGGTCGCATAATAACTGGATGCGTTCGCGTGCCGGCAATTTATTTCGTTTGCGGTGTCTGGCGGTCGCCTCCTCACCTCCACCCTGCTGTACCTGTCGAATATGTTCGTTAAGTTGGTCTAGAAGTTGCTGGAAGTAGTTTGTGTTCTCTTGAAAATCGGTGCTGCTGCGGTCTAAGTGCGTTTCAATGATGCCCATAGCTGTGTGTATTCCTCTCGACAACGCTGTCACGGACGCGACACGTCGCGTCTTTATTCACTGTTTGCAGCATAGCACCGCGTGTTTGGGAGCGTCAAGTGTCAGTGACTCCATCCTTAATCGGAGAATCCAGGCGCAGCGGGTCTTCACAAGAAGAGCAAGGAAGCGGTGTTTCCCGAATCAACAAAGTACCGATATTTTATCACCAATGAGGAACGCAGCAGTAAGCGAGCCACTCTCCATGACGCTTTCATGACGCTTGCTCCTTATACTAGTATCAGGGAGGACGATGCGTGTCAGTTGGGGAGTGCGCCTTTGGGCTATGGAATGCCCTCAATCCTCCTTATTCATGGAAGAAGAGCAGCCGTCTTCCCTGTGACATTTTCTCAGTGCTGCCGTCTAAGCTCACAGCTCGCTCAACGGGAGCGGACGAAAGAGAAATCCTGGCGGGCCAGAGAGCCTGCCAAGAGGGTAAGGAGATACTTACATGGTACTCACAACTCTCGTTTTAGGCGCTGCCTTCACAACATCCCGCTGGTGGGTGTGGTTGATTGTTGGCTTGATTGCTGGCTTCCTGGCAACCAGATTCGTAAAAATCCCCTTCCCCCACTTTGGGATTATAGGCATTATCGTGGTTGGCCTCGTCGGCGCATTTCTTGCCGGGCTGGTGATAGACCTCTTGCTTCCCAATACCACGCTTGGTTTTTTTGCCACGATAATTGCCGCTTTCCTGGGGGCTGTCGTCCTCCTGGCAATCGTGCACTTTATCGCTGGATTCGTGGGACGTTCGAGAACGAGTTCGTAGGTACGACGCAAGTTGTATTCAAAGAGTGAGCCAATCGAAAAGGGAGAAGATTTCAATGGATGAGTTGATTAACCAGATCACAGAAAGAACCGGTATTCCCCATGATGTAGCGAAACAAGCTGCGGACGTGGTAATTGGCTTCTTGAAGCAGAAGCTACCAGGGCCCGTCGGCTCGCAGATCGATACAGCGTTGGGAATGCAGGCCCCCGGCGATGGTACGAACCAGCCGCAGGAGGCTAGTGGTGGGCTTGGTCATATGCTTGGTAGTATGTTTGGGAAAAAAGATGAGCAGATTCAACAATGAGCGTCAACGCTCTTGCCAATAGGCTTTAGCAGCGTGAAGTATGAGCAGCGGTTCAAACTGCGCTCAAATTCGCCTCTGACGAAGCCTTTCAGGTAGGTAAATAACATTGTACGTGGCTCACAGTCACTCATCTTGTGAGCCACGCACAAACAAGAACAGCTTGTTTTGTTAAATCAAAGGAGGTAATCGTCTCATGAGCGATCCAATCTCTGAAATCAAGGGGATGAGACCCGAACTCAAGGTCAAGCTTGAAACCGAAGGCATCAGGAACACAGAGCAGTTCCTCCAGCACGCCAGGACTGCGCATCAGCGTACAGAACTGGCTCATAAAGTAGGTACGACGCAAGTTGTAATCAAAGAGTTAGCCAATCGTGCTGATCTCATGCGCTTAAATGGGGTCGGCGGCATCTACGCGAACGTACTGGAAGAGGTCGGCGTGAATAGCTGCAAGGAACTGCAACACCGTGTCCCCGAGCACTTGCACACAATGCTTCAGGAAGCCCTTACAAGCAAAAAGCTGGCACAACATGTCCCAACACTTGCTCAAATTACAGGGTGGATTGCCGAAGCAAAGACGCTCGCTGCAACCTCACCGGAGTAAGGTCCCTTATCGCCTATTCTGTTGAGGTAAACCAGAGAGGAGGAACGAACAGCGTATCACTGGGACTGCTCAGTCAGATGCTCTGGAGGGCGGAAGTCCCCGGGCTGGCCAGGATAACGTGCCAGGCCTGCTCCTGGTCCTAGCTCTTTAGTTGGTGTCGTGAGCTGCCTGGCCTTACGATGCAGCGCAAGATAAATCAAATCGACGGCGCTCTCCAGGTCGAGGACTCCGGTGTTCACTACGATATCATACAGGTTCGCATCGTGCGGATTACGGTTATGCACTTCCTGCAGGTAGCGTACCCGGTCACGATCTTTGAGCTGTATGCGTGATCGGGCTGCTGCCTGGTTCAGGCCTTCACGAACCATTACATAAGCGATACGCGGATCGAGTGGCGCCACGATGCGCGCATGAAGTACAGCGCGTCTACGAGCTAAGAGGACTTGCGAGCCTCGCCCGACAATCACGACATGCCCCGCTGCGGCGGATGCTTCAACGACCCGGTGCAGCGCTTCCTGGTAAGAGCGCGCGTCTGTCACCGCGGGGGGAATAGGCGCAGTCACAAGTGCTGCAGGTTCAAACAGTTGCATGCCCTTCAGAATGCGTTCGACAAGACCCTCGACGCGTTCATCGTGCTCTTCCGCTTCTGCTTCGCTAACACCTAGCTCGTGTGCCACCTGCACGATAACCTCGTGGTCAATCAACTGCCATCCCAGGCGGCCGGCAAGGCGCGTGGCAATCTCGCCGCCACCGCTGCCATATTCGCGTGAGATGGTTATAGCTCGCATCTGAGAAACTGCACCGGGTTCTTGATTAACCTCATTCATATGTGTGGCCCTCCCTTGTATTTTAGCACCTGGGTAATGGGCTTACAAGGACGCGAGACGCCAGCCTGGAATTGATAATGTCCATCATTTCTGCATCCGCAGATTCTCTATAGACCTTCTCTACCAATGTCTCTATCTCAGACAGCAGCGCGTTAAGGTCAACGCGACTGCGCTGATATTGTTCCTGGACAGCATCAACCAGTATTGCTATTTGCTGTTGTCGTTCGGCAGAGGCAATTTTGATAGGCAAACGTTTCCACACATCGGGGTAAATACGTCCTTTTCGCGTACCCTCGTGCATATTGGAGGTGATGTATTCACGCATGAAATGGCTATTGATTATAGCAAGCAGGTAGCGCAGATCGAATAGCTCAGCGATAGATGCAAGGTTATCAGCAATGCCGCTTATCTGTTGAGATTTTCTATAGACCTTTTGAATGCCTCTCTCTTCAATGGCCCCTGCTTGTGCTAATGCTTTCCAGGGGACAACAACCTGCACACTATGATTGGCAAATAATCCATCACGGTCATAATAGCCACCTGATGTTTCACCCAGTAACAGTTTCTCGGGTGTACGGAAAAGAGCTATATGTCTTGAGCCTCGCATCTGTGGGCGAAATTTTTCGTAAGCTACATAACGCTTGCGGCGTAGATAGTAGCGGCCTACATCGTCACCAAGCACTCCCTCGTCGGTGAATTCTGCAGGGCGTGAATCTCCAATATCTGGGGCCAAAAAGACATTGTTGAGTGTAAAGCGTTTCTGCCTTCTTCCATTAACCACTGGATCAGCGTCCTCGTCACTCTGTGCTTCAACTCCTGTGCCAATATATACAATAGAGCATAATGGAATACAGCCCTCTACTACGCTTTTATCAAGTGCAGGGTCATAGCGCCAGCGGAAAATCTGACTATTGGGAGATAGCTGCAGGATGGGCGGCAATGTTTCAAAGTGCTTACAATCAGCTTGCAGGTGCTTTCGCTGTATTACCTCATGTTGCTCATCAGGTAGACGATTCTCGAGGAGTACGATAGTGTTTTCGACGGCAGCATTTTGAAAGAGACGCAGTCCTGGAAAGAAGTCGATTTGTAATAAGCGATATTGATTGGTTAGCGCCTGTCGCAGACGTTCAGCATAACCCTCGGTCTCTATGCCATTGGAAACAATCAAGCCGAGCCGACCTGTTTCGGGGTGCAGAAATTGCAAGTTGCGCTCAAAGAAGGGTACAAACAGATCCCAGCGTTGATACAGCAATGTGTAGATGCCAGAGTTCCAGACCTTGTTGCGATACGGCAGGCTATCAGGGCTTTCACCAGCGCTCACATATGGGGGATTGCCAACAAGATAATCCAGGCCATGCCGAGTCATATTGGGTGGCACCAGGTGATCCGGTAGTCCTCTGGCGTCCTTACTATCCCTAATGCGCTGTTCTTCATCCGAGAGAACCAGGAATGGGGATCGAGAGCCTGAGCATTGATTTATTTTACCGTTTGCCTGTGTACATGTTTGCTCGTTAATGGTGGGCTCAAGGATATCGGAGCAGTAGATATGGAAGCGTTCAACACTTCTACACAATTGGCCTTGTTCGTCGATCAGGAATGGCAGGCACTGCATAAGCATGTTCATTTCGGCCAGGTAGCATGCAAATGGATTGAGATCAAAACCCAAAAATGTGTTGGCCAGTATTTGAAGGGCATATGCTGGGCTGACCTCGTGGTCAATAACCAGGCGCTGTAAAATATACCTTTTGCGTGCCGCCGCAGCCACCAGAAACGAACCACTGCCACACGAGAGATCACCAACCGTCTTTTCTAAGAAGTTTATACATTTCTTGTAGCCATAAGATATATCTGTAAAGGTGGGGATGCCGAGCGAATCAAGCATATAGTCAACCACTTGCGGTGACGTATAGAATTGCCCTTTTGTGCTGCGCTCCTTATTTGCAATGTAGCCCTCGTTGTAGACTCTCCCCAGTATATCCACGCCTAGTGGACTTCCAAAGAGGTTTGTATCATTTGTATCATTTGTGTCGGTTGTATCGCTGCGTGGGGATTTTCGGGAGATGGCTCCTATTCCCGAATTGGTCTCGTGATTATGCACTGGCCCCTTGAAGCTAAAATAGTTGAGCAGTGTGTACAGAGCCAGGATGGCCTGTTCATCAGCAGTGAACCAGTCGTAAGATCCCTGGTGGTAGAAAGGATTGTCGTGATCCACGCTTGCACGCCGGTATATTTGCTTGAGGAGCCGGAAATAGGTGGCTGAAATATGCGAGAGCAAGTCACTACAAGCTTGCATGTCGGGTACGGAAGTATCATGATGAGTGAGACAAGCTGAAATCAGTCCATAATCCTCGCAGGCGCGTACAAAAAAGATACGCACAAAGTGCATGTAAGTGGTTTGCAAGCAGAATTCGGCCTCTGGATTGCTGAGACTATCACCCACTTCTGCCTGCCAGGCATTGTATACCTCGCTTACTTGCTTGCTGAGCATGTAATCTGGGCAGTTCATGGTGGCGTTAGTATATGAGGCTTGCCGCTGGTAATCAGCATAATGCTGTTGATGCAGGGTGAACTGGGCACGAACCTGTTTATGTATCGAACCTAACACTGGTTTGAGCTGCTTGACAAGCGTGTCAATTTGCTCAGGTGTTTGCAAGGTTAAATTTCGGTGATTAATGTCAGGTTGTTGCATGCTTACTCCAGCGCTGACGGATTCTTATTTTTTTACGCATTATGCATCAATTGTAACAGAAATTCAAGACAACCAATTCAACTCTTCCGCATGTTATGGGGAGGTGAATCAGGCAGGGGCAATACAGTTCACAGCAGATGGATAGTCGGTCGATGCGCCTTTTGTCGTGTTGACAAAGCCCACCTCATCGTGTACTATACAATGCGTGCGATACAGAGTCGTGGGTTTCCTCCTAATCTCTTCTCGTACATGATTGGGGTGTGGCCAAGCGGTAAGGCAGTGGACTTTGGATCCACGATCCCAGGTTCGAATCCTGGCACCCCAGCCAGTTTTATGGATAGAGTGGACTTTATTGATTGCAGTAATTAAAAAATCAAGCGACGAGCATCAAAGTATTGCGTTAGCTTGATCCATCAATCCCCTGGAACTGCTAAGACGAAACAAAAAGGTTTGTAATTTTACTATGAATACATTTGCGAGCGTAGTGCTTGCAGCAGGCAAAGGCACTCGAATGCGTTCAACGCTGCCAAAGGTGCTTCACCAGGCCGCGGGGTTGCCTTTGATAACGTATGTACTGAACGCCATCGAAGCCATCCCCACCACTTCTGCATTTGCCTCACTCCTCACGAGAACCAGCGGTCATCGTCCCATTGTCGTGGTTGGATATGGAGCAGAGCTGGTAGAAGCCACATTTGGAGATCGCTGTCTTTATGCCGTGCAGGAGGAGCAACTGGGCACCGGCCAAGCGGTACTGGCAGCCCGGGAAGCCGTTGACACACTGGATCCTTTACCTCAAACGGTGCTGGTTTGCTATGGTGACACACCGCTTATTAGCAGTGAAATACTCGCCCGCGTGCTGGTAGAGCACCTCACA
>Ga0207646_10001493_pt1 | contig 28755 bp, 24 predicted proteins | sample KBSK5502metaG_FD_184343 | JGI IMG/M metagenome (GOLD analysis project Ga0207646, IMG submission 184343) | Corn, switchgrass and miscanthus rhizosphere microbial communities from Kellogg Biological Station, Michigan, USA - KBS K5-50-2 metaG... | ecosystem: Host-associated > Plants > Roots >...
AGAGGATCTTTAGGGAAGATCGTTTTGTGTATCTATGGGTTACTGTAAAACGGACGAGTGGTTCCTGTCAAGAAAACCGGTTCACCCGCGCTTTCCTTGAAGAGAGCGAGCCGAATCTGGTTGTGAAGGGGCTGACGGCAAGTGTAAAATGAGACTTTGCATTGCACTGGATAAGACTTTGCATTAGAATAATGCAATATTTCCTTTGTATATGTGAGACTTTACAATGCAGGAGCCGATTTTTCTCGTGTGAGAGGGGTTTCGGAGGGTGTCTTTTGGATACTGCAAAATAGCCCCTCAAGCTCTTCCTTTTATGATGTTCACCACTCAAGATCTGGAACAGATCTGCTCTAGCTTCTATTGAAATCCACCCTGACTTCTCTTCCTCATTTAGAGGTCATGATATATCGATGCTACTGGCGAACCCTTGAACGGAAAACTGCCACACCTCTCAAGCACGATCAATCGCGCACTTACATCCTTGGGGTTGTCTTGCTCGTTGTTCATAGAATTCGCTAGCAGCATCGATATATCATGACCTGTTTTAGAAAATCACGGGTACAAGTATCGTCTCTTTTGTCTGCTTGGCGGTTGTGGCGAAGGGGAGGGAGTGATAATTACCCTTTTTGCAAAAGTCTGAAATGCTCTTAATAGGTAAATGCATTTTGTTCTCTGCAATTTCTCATCTGCGAGAGGCTCTGCTGTGCTCCACGCCTGCACCACCTCTCGCATAGGCCGCGAACCCTGCCAATACTAACCATTTCCCGGCTTGACCATCTCCTTGGCACATGTTATATTTCTAATTAAGGTAGCCTCTCGCAGGGTCTTTCAAAGATTGGGGCGTGATGTAGTTCGCTATATGTGGGTGTGGGAGAAGCTATAATCGCGACTGAGCGTTTGATGCAAAATTGACCTCCTGCTCCTGTGGATTATCACCGAGGTGGGAGAAGCTATAATCGCGATTAAGCGTTGATGCCTGCCACCAGTGCCAGAGAAAAAGAAGGAGATCACCGTGTGGGAGAAGCTATAATCGCGACTGAGCGTTTGATGCCTGCGGAAAGCCCTGCGCGAGGGGACTGCGCCATAGTGGGAGAAGCTATAATCGCGACTGAGCGTTTGATGCCCTGTCAAGAAAACCGGTTCACCCGCGCTTTCCTTGAAGTGGGAGAAGCTATAATCGCGACTGAGCGTTTGATGCCCTACCTGGGCGGTTTTGTGCGATTTGCCAGAACCGGCAGGAGATGCTACGATGGCGGCCGAGGGGTTGCTTTAGTGCGCTTATAGTGTAGACGTGGATGCAATAAATAAAAGGAGCAATCGTGATCGAGCGTTTGAAGAACTTCTGACCAGAGGGTGCAATAAAATGCGCGTTTCCTTCTGGATCGTTTGCTTAATCGCGATCGAGCGTACCTCTATTGGCACTCCTTTGCCCTAGCTGCGTCGTTTGGCCCGGGCTTCCCTGGTTTATGGTCTCCTCTCCTGTCTTTTCTCATGTGAGGTGTTTCCCGCGGTTTTTTTATTCCAGCAGCCGACGAACCAGTATTTGGCTTCCGTTTTGTTTCCGCTCTACAATCATCGGCCATACATAGATATCGAGGCGGAATGCCTTGCGCTGGTTCAAGTGAAACGCAGGGGCAACCTCCTGCCAGGTGAGGCCTGGCTTTCGGAACTCGGTCAGCAAACAGATAAAAAGTGGTTGGAGCGGTTCTGTACTCCTGAAGTCGCTGAGAGGGAGGGCGTACGTCCCGGGCTGGGGCACTGTGTGGTTGATCTCTACACAGCAGGCAAAGGAGCTGGTCTGGCCCCAGTACCCAATGGTCTGCAGTATTTGGCGATACAGCAACTCCTCCTGTAGAGGGACCTCCAGGTACACTGTCATATGCCCCTGAGCATGAGCGATCTCGCGCACCACCACCGACTCCAGAACACGATCTTGCTTGCCCTTCCCGCCAGCCTCCCACTTCAAGGCCCGCAGACGGTGAGGAGTGATGGCGACCCTCTCCGGCGGCTTGATCAGAACGCGAAGAGAGCAGATCGAGGGAAAGAGTTTGTCACGCACAAACCCGAGGCCGAAGAGCTCGATAGCCGTGCGTATCAGGGCGAGGCGCACCGTCGCTGGCCCTGGAGCTGGCGTGACGGTCGCATGGCTCGCGCTGCTCATCGGGATGCGGCAGGAGTAGGTGGAGGGGAAGTGGTAATCGGCCGCCAGCCACGTTCTGGTCATTTATACCCCTCCTCGCTCTTGCGTTTCCCCGGTCTGCGTTCGCCTGTACTGCGCCCCCGAAGGCAAAGCAGGTGCAGATGTACCACTCAGATGCGTCAGGTGCCTGTAGAATCCATCGATCGTCTCGAAGGTGTAGATCTGGCATTCTTCCCCCTGCATAGCCTGCAAGCGGGTGAGGTAATCATCCGCGAGTGCTGAGTAGACAGGGGCACGTCCGGCCTTTCCGCAGAGAACGATAGCTCCGCTCAGTTCTGTCAGGTGCGGTAGCATCGTCGCGGTGCGAGCGCCCTCGGGGCTGGTGAACATGTCCCGCACCGCGCGAAGCGCCGCCCGGTACCTCTTCAAGCGTTCCTGTTCGTTGTCTACTGCCAGCTGCCACTGCTCCGTATCAACCCCGATTCTGACACAGTGGTAGCGGATACACAGGGCATATATTCCGGACCGGGAGGTTAGTTTCATCAACATCTGTCCCTCCTCTTTGGAACCGCCCGAGCGTGTATGCAACTGCGGGCTCTCCCAGTGTCGACCGGGAATCCCCAGCGCATAGGCGAAGTCAATGATCGTGTGTTTCGAGAGCCGCTGGCGTGCCTCTGTACTTCCATCGTCTGCGGCCCTTTTCGCAGTCACCAGGAAGCCATGCGTATCGCAGAGTGCGCACTCATTCAGGACCCGTGCGATGGCGATATTCTGGTACTCGGGCCTCTCGCTCAGGGCCGCCGCGCGCCGCGAATCGCGCCTCCGGCATGCCGGGCAGAGCGGGCTACCCTCCGCCTCCAGGTACTCGGACATCAACACGGCGTGATGGTGCTTCAGAATGTTCCCGCTGCAGGCGTCCGTCACTGTTCCGTCTGCCAGATACTGGCGGCGCGGCAGCAGGCGGATCGACCCGTCGTCACCGGCGTTGCTCAGACTATGCGCCTGCCAGCCCACACGGAGATTGATCGACAGGTCGTACACCGGGAAGCTGCCATTCTCAGCGCTCATATTCAAGTTCTCCCTCCTCGGTAAAGGCAAGCGTCTCAAATGTGATCGGTTCGCTGCTGGTCGCAAAGGCGAGGTCATCGCTCGCGTCACTTCCCACCTCTGCTGGCTGTTCGTGCCCGTCGGTTTCATCGGTGCGTGGAGGGCGCAGCACTGATAGGAGCATGAGCATACTGGCTATTATTCGGACGCCGTGCCGCTCGACGTCGTCCAGCAGAAAGGCGAAGTCCGTATCATCAGGTATTCTGATGAAGTCGTAGTTCGCCTTCGCCAGTTCGCATTCCTGCACGGCGAGATGAAGCGCCAGGTTCAACTGTTCAGGTGTTTGTGCCGCCTCCAACGGCTCTAGCACGTCTCGCAGGATCGCAGCGTTATAGCGACCGAGCTGCCTGAGGGCATGTCCGAAGCGCAGCGTGCCCTCTTGCCGTTCTACAATTGTTCTCAGTGGGTGATTCGTCGAAGCATCCATCATGGCGGAGAGCCTCCTAACTTCATCAATACTGTACAGACGTATGTTGCCACCGTCAGGATGGATGGCGGCGTACATCCGGGCGCGCAGGTACGCTATCCAGTCGTCGATCCGATGATAGAGCAGAACATCTGTGAGGTGCGCTCTCGCATCCAGATCGGCTCTTCCTCGTTGGCCGAGCTCCGCCTGCCAGCCGTTCACAAGCTTCTGTCTGGTGCCTGCCGGGAGGTGGAGCAGCCACGTGCAGTCGAGAAACTCCCTGTCAAGGGTAATGGATTGCTGCTGCTTCTGCGTTTGCAGCGTCTGGTATGCTATCCCCCGCCAGTTCGCTGAAAATCGCCGCTGGTGAGAGGAGAGCGTGAGCCACTGCCTGACGGCGGCTTCACCTGCAGAGCAGTTCAGGTGAGCCAGTGGGGGAAAGGCGATCTTGCGCGTCAGTATCAGGCTGGACGCAAGCGGCACGTACACATTGACCAGGCTTCCGGCGACACGCTGCGCGCGCAGGAAGCGCGATGCGCCCAGGAACGTCAGCACGGGGGCGAAACGTGTACCGCGAACCGTCAGGTTGGACTTATGGGTCAGCTGTCCATCACTGGTCGGCCTGCGGAGCGAATACCCGAAAGATGGATCGATCATCAGAGAAAGCCTGATGTCCTGCTTTCTGGTTGCCTCAGCTGGAAGGGGAGAGACGGGGTGAGGGCATGTATAGTCTTGCAGGACGTATGAGAGCCAGTTCGCTGCATGAGGAGTTTCCCGCTCCACGAATGCCTTCCACTTCGCGATAGCGGAGGCAGCCTTGGAGAGGCTTCTCGTTGAGATTTCTAAGCTATAGTGCTGGTCGCTCACGAGATCGCTCACTGAGAGCGTTCTCGCTCCCGGGACGGTAAAAAGTGCCGTGAGCAGCCCATCGAACACGGCTACGCTGAGAAGATAGCACGAGTGGGAGCGCACTGGCCAGTTATCCCGGAGGATATCGAGGTCAGCCGTTCCCGGAAGCTCCAGCGCCCTGTCGAGGAGGGTGACGGTGGCGACTGGTACCGTCTGCGCCTGGCTGGACAGCCGGTACATAAGCGCTGCCTCTGACAGTTCGACTGGCTGGCGGTATGCTGTTGCCAGCAGTGTGCCGAGTCCATAGGCGTGCAACGCGTCGAACATCTCAAAACCGGTTTTCGCAACACACCACTGCATAGGGTCCCTCACGATCTCAAGCTGACGGTGGTCACTCCCATGCCCTGCGCCGTGTGATAGCCTGCTCCGGTAAAGAATGCCAGGCGAGCCAGGGCGTTCAGCGAGGCGAGATAAGGATGGTCTGATCGACGGCACTCGTACTCGATCCAGCCCAGGTAACCAGTGAAGGAATGCTCTCCGATGGCGACAGGACAGGTGCGAAAACGATAGTAGGAGATCACGCAGTCAGTCGTCTGCAGCAGCTGCCTGGCGTCGGCGGGAAGCTCCGGCCCTCCCAGTTCCAACCAGGAGTCGATCAGGCCCGAGAAGAGCGGGACCGGCTCAGGAAAGGGCAGCGCCTCCCGGGACGTCTGGTTCGTCGGTTCCCTGGTGATCAGGGGAGTGGCGAATGAGAAGCGCATCAAGCGAGCCGCCGATGGGGCCAGGATATCGGCCCAGGAGTTGACACGCGACCAGAGAGGATGAGCCAGGTCGATGGACACCACCTCGTAGCATCGCTGGCCGAGGTGGAGCGGTGAGCGGGCTGCCAGTGCATGCAGGCCCGCGATGACCGAGGTCACGTCGCTTCCAGAGAGACTCAATCGAATCCGTGCGGATTGTCCATCGCTCCCCAGCAAGGCGGCGGTGATGCCCTGCGTTTGGCGATGCATGGTCTCCTGCTGGAGCAAGCGCCTAATGGCGCACACGAGGGCCTGGGACTCCATTGGGAAAGGGGCCTGCTCTTCTTCGACCAATCGCAGGGTGAGGAGCAGCGCTATGAGATACATGGTTCGCCCCCCTTCTTCTCGCGCGTTTCGCTCATCTCCCCTTTCCCGATGGTGTTCCCGCGCTGGCGCTGCGTCAGGCAGAGCACCTCGCCATCGAGGTAGGCCCAGGCATTTCCCGGTTTGTGCGCCGAGAGGCGCAGCGTCACCGGACGGCCAGGCCAGAAGTGGAGGAACTCGCCCCTGTAGAGCAGCCCGTTCCAGGTAATGAGCCCCTCGTCGGTGATGTATCCCTCTTTTCGGGGAAGCAGCAGGCGCAGGAGTGGAAATTGCCAGGCCGGGTCCTGGCTGTAGCCCTGCGCCGCTGCAAAAGCACGGTCGCGCAGTTCGCCTTCGCGACGGGGGCCGTATTTGTGCATTTTGCTGAGGTAGGTATCGAGCAGAAGGGCACAGTGATTTTGTGAGAGCATGCGCCCGGCCAGGCCGGGTGCCCATGTCTCGCGGAGTGCCTGGAGCACCGGTTGCGTGTCGGCTGTCGCCTCGACTGCTATGCCCGCTTGCCGGCAGAGGGTCGAATACTTCTGGGGGAGCGCTCCCTCTGTGACGATTCGTTGCGGAAGGTGCCAGAGCAGTCCTGCGTGGGCGAGGCGCTGAGGCCTGCGTTGCGCGGCAAGTGCATCAAAAAGCGCAAGCCCGATCGACTCCTGGAGGTCCTTCGCCGAGGCTATCCTGAAGGAGAGCACGTGCTGTGTCTGAACATCGACAAGACAGGCGATGGCGGGACAATGCGATGGAGTATGCGGGCCGCTCAGTGTAATATCCGGGCTGACGATGCCAAGCCACCAGATCTCCTTACCGCGCTCGACACTGATGTCCACACTGGCTCTGCGGTGTTCCTCAAAGTACAGGCAGATCGCCCATACCGCCTCATAGGAGATGGCGTGCGACTCGCAGTGTTGCTCCCCGGCGTTCAAGAGCAGCCACACCATGCGGATGCTTCTACCGAGGCGAGAGCAATAGAGGTGCTCGATGGTTCGGACTGTATCCAGCGTCACGTCGGCAAAGATGCGCTCGACGTCGGCAGGATGGGCGAGAAGGCTGTCAGGTCCATCGTAGGATAGGCAGCCTTTGAGATGCGCAACATCGATGGCATCGGGCACCGCATGCGTCTGGACACCTCGCACTACTCTCTTGAGAGCCGTGACGTGAATCCGCTGGTAGAGTTCGCCAGGCAGAAGCTGGCTTAGCGCTGTATCCGTATTGAAGCCGTTGAAAGCCTCACTGCTCATCTGATTCGTCTCCCCCTCCTTTTCCCTTTCCCTGCTGCTTCGCTTTGTGGCGCTCCTCTGAATCCACTTCGAACTGGGTTCTTTGTGGATCAGGCGTGCTATCCTCCTCTTCTGTTTCCTCGATGTGAGCATGTCGGTAATGCGTACTGTATGCCAGTTTGAGGATTTGCGGGGTGATGCGCTCTTGCCCGGCATCCCCGGCCAGCGTGCTGGCAAATTGCAGTAACATGCGCAGTTCGCGAAATGAAGACCTGGCTTTGCTCCAGAGATCTCTTCCCATCGCTAGATCCGCCTCGCTTGTTGGATCGAAACTCCAGTGTGGGAACACGAGGTTGGGGAGAATTGTTTTGAGCACCTCGTCCTCATCGGGGGCAAGGAGGCGAATGCGTGGCCCGACGCGACCGGCGAACCTTTCGTGTCGGTTGATCAGGGTCGAAATACTGGGCAGTCCGACAATTACGAGTGGACAGCCCGTTTTGCCATAGACAAACCGCAAAAGTTCAAACTCACGCTTTCCCAACAGATCGGCTTCATCCACAAAGAGCAGTTTCACGTCGTATGCGAGAATCGCCTTTGCCGCTTCTTTGGCGTACTGATGACGTGTAAAACGAGGCGGGGGTTCCTTAAAGCATGCGTACAGGTCCTCTACGACCGTCTTAGGATTGGAGTCTGGCATGATCCGTATGGCTACACAGGCAGGAAACCCGGTGTGGGGGAGCGGCGCCAGGTTCTTCAGGAAGTTCAGGACAGCAACGCTTTTCCCGCAGCCGGCCCTGCCGGTGACGAGCGCTATCGCGCTATAACCCGTTTGCTGTTTTGAATCGAGCAGCAATTTCATCCCGCGGTTGAATTTCAGGATGTTGCGCGTAATAATGGTCTTCTGCCCTGGAGGCAGAATATCTTCTTCAAAGCCCAGGTCACTGTAATCGTTCTCAATGTCGAGCATGGTCTCCTCCGTATGGTCGGTTCACCCGCCGAGTTCCAGGATCTGATCCCAGACGTCCTTCACTTTCTTTTTTGTCTGCTGCGCGACCCGAGATGGATCTGGAACTTGGTTCGTTCGCGCTTCTACGGGCGTGGGTGCCTGTTTCTCGGATGTGGCGGTCGGCTGCTTTTGCCCGCTCTTCTCGATCTCCCGGACTGCCTCTTTGAGCGCATCACGCCCCTCGTCAATAAATTCCTTGATTCCCTTTTCCTGCCTGCGTTGAGCTTGAGCTACCTGCGCGCCCGTCACTGTCCGTCCAACTTCAGAGTCGGTGGCCCATGCGGTACAGATATGTTTTTTCTTGTAATACACTTCAATGTTGTCGGGGTGCATGTACTTTGGCTTTGCGTGTATGCGTACCCTCGCTCCTACCGGGATGGCGTCTCCGAAGCAGTCGTCCCAGTAGAGCCGATTCGCATATTGAATCCCTGGTTTTGAGAGGACGCGCTGTTCTCTCACCAGCAGAACGTCGAGCTCACGGGGATCGGCCGCTCGTGTATGACAGTGTTCCGCCCAGTTTTGAAGAGGGGTCATTCCTGTCTCTTCGTCTTCGCGATGGTGGTATTTGTCAACAAAGTCCCAGAATTTGTCCGCCAGTTCGGCAATGGTATACTTGGCCTTCGCGTTGGGGTTGCGTTCTTCTGTGTTCGAATCGATGTAGCCCTCAAGGGTCGCCCAGAGTCCATCTTTGAGAGTGCGGAAAAAGCGTTCGACTCTGCCGTTCTCCTGAGGGTTTCCCCTATCTTCAGAATTATTCGGTTTGCAGGGATGCAGGGTGATGTGCTGCTCCAGCGCGATAGCCTGCACATGCCTGGAGATCATCTGGTCGCCTTGGTCTACCCAGATCTCATCTGGAATGCCGCCATAGGGCTTATACTCAGGTGCCAGGAGTGCGTCACGAATGACCGATGCGATGGTGAATTGATCGGGGACGTCGTAGCTGAATGCCGCGGCAATGACCAGGCCAGCGCTCGCCTCCAGGCAGAGCGTCAGGTAGGGGCGCGTCTCCTTGCTTTTTTTCTGGACTCCTTTCTTGCGTATGTCTTTCACGAGCACATCGACCCAATGCCAATCGAGCTGATAGACGATGACGGAGCCGTCAAAGGGCAGGGGATGGGTGATGCGATAATCATCTCTGAAATCGCCCCGGCGGCCATCGGCCAACAGGAGAACTTCCTCTCGGATAGCTTTGCAGATCTCGCGCACGTGCCACTCGCTCGGCTCAGGCTCGCCGAGGAGGCGCGCTACCTCGCACGCTCGCTGGTGAACTTCGTGCAGGGGCGGGCGATATTTCGAAAAGCGAATACCCTGGATGATACGGACCATGCGCTCGCTCAGATTGTGGTAGTGCCCTTTGTCAGAGCGGGTCCGTCGAGTTAAACCGGCCAGCCTATAGGACCTGTAGTCGCGCAGATAGTTCCGGACCGTGCTCGGAGAGACGTTTGCTTTCTGCGCACATTTCTCTATCTCCTTATTGGATAGCCGGTCCTTATGGAGGAGGGGTTTGATGATGTCGTATTTGCGCGTGATCTTATCAAAAACTTCATCGAATTCGTCGGGTTCGACAGCTGCCAGCCTGGGAGGGGGTACCTTCGCCTTGCGATGCTTCCGGCCGGGGTCCAAATCTGGCGCCAGCGCCCATAAGCCGCCGGAGCGGTAGCGTCTTACCCAGCGCTCCGTCTTGCTATCGGACCAGCCATTTTGAGTGGCGAGCCGGTGCAGGTCGTCTGAAGTTATGCACTCTTGATCAGCGATGGCAGTAAGCTGCTCGTAGCGCGTCTGCACAAGGTGTTGCGTCAGCTCATCGAGAGGCAGCCAATCACGAGGTAGCAGGCCATCCATACCATGCAGCCTGTACTCGTGCCGCCAGGTAGCGAGAAACCAGACTGGGATAAAGGTTTCGCGCGCACGATTCCGTAGCTGGCTACGGTCGCACTCATCCCCTGCGCAGTTCCCCAACAACTTGAGGCGGCGTTCTGCCTCGTGCCGCCTGGCGCTTTCGAGATCGGTGATGTCCATAAACCACAAGCCTCCGTGTGGGACGAATGGACAGTTCTGAATCTACAAGCAATCGAGCAATGATTTCTCATGTAAAACTATACATATATTTTTATTTTCAGGAATAAATTATATGGCCTCTGCTGTCAAGACTCACAACATTCGGTAGCCTTCGGAAGGCGCTATGAGGATCAGGCAGAGCAAGCTGTTGCTGCTCGTCTTCGTGTGAACCTGAGCGAAAGGGGCGCCCCTTTCGCTCAGGTTCACACCTTTTCAGGTACGAAGCGTTCTCAATAGCGGGCTGTCGACGGCCGAGGAGAGAAGCGAACTGTGCCTGCGCCTCCCAATCCCGCATTAGCGAGCGCTTATAACGCGCTGCATGAGTGGGAGGCTGCTCGAGGAGCAATGCCCGCGCCTGGCCCATCCCCATCGTCGTTTTATACCCGATGCCTGCATAGCGGGCGAAAGCAGCGAGCGTGGTAAGGCTAGCAGCAATACCGTCCTCCTCTTCCTGTATCTGATACGTGCAGGTCCCTACAAAGCCTTTCTGAACATATCGAGGGAAGCGCCACATCATGGTGGCAATATCGCAATCCAGAACCGAGACATGCCCTGAGAGAAACGTGCGCAGGCGCTGTTTGTCCATTTTCAGATGCTGGGGGGCGTATGTGTTCCAGACTCGCAGCAAGCTCTCCCAGATGAAGGACGGCTTCGGGAAAAGTTCGAACGCTCTATCGCCCAGGTTGAAAGTCGTTGGGCTAGCGAATTGCATGGTGATGACGCGCTGTGCTGGAAGACCAGCCAGCGTCAGCCAATCTGTAACATCTGCCCATCCTGTGGGATCGGCACTGGTGGAGGTGATCAAGCGGGTGAGTCGTAGTGCAGCTTGGCCGAGGTGTACCTGAACCACTTCTGTCTGGAGAGCGTACGTGCTGAGGCGGTGCCAGAGATCCCCGCCATCAAGCAGAGTAATCCGTAGCGAGCAGGTTTGCTCGCCAGGCAAGGTGAGGTTTTCAGCAAGTTGCTCTACTCCTAGCAATGGCGAAATGGTAAATGGTTTAGGGCCCGGCATATTATGCAGAGACGCCGACAATGCCGGATCAAACTGCTTGATGAGGTTGAGGAACAGGGCGTGGGCCAGAGGCCCTGTCGTACCAGAAATCGTCGCTGCGTACCTGATCCGCAGCTCAAACACGATTGAATATAAATCGCTCATGTCAGTCTGAACTCCTTCATGAACAGTAAGCGTGCAAAGGCTCCTGCCAGCATTGGTCTGTATTGTATAAGCAGAATGCCATGTACTACTTGGTCCTCTACATCGTCCAGCACAGACTTCATAGCCTGGCGCTTGTTCATCGTTTTAATGTAGATCTGCCTCAAGCTCAAATCTCTTCATTATCTCTTCGATGAGTTCCCAGATGGCCTTCCAGATGTATAGCATGGTGGTCTCGACAGTGCTGCATCCCAGTATCCGGGCCAACCGATACTCCAGGATATACTCGACCATGCGGCACCCAAACCAGAAGCGATGCTTTTGTGCGTGCACCCATGGAGGCCTTGCGTGTTCCAGGTATCTCTTCACCTCATTCCTCACGGCTTGCTCGCTCGTCTCCCAACTATACCGCGCAGGAATCAAAAACTCTACTTCAGGATCAAGTTCGTGCAAATAGTTCTCAAAAGTCCACTGTGTTCCTTTATCTAGGCGAGTCCTTTGACGCCTATTTGCCTTACGCACCTGCAATATGCAGCCGCGTTCGTCACATTCGAGATCTATCGGCCTGATTAAGCAGATCTCTTTTGCTTGCAGCCCCTCGTAGAGGAGAAGACTGAGTATAAGCCGCTCGCGCAAAGACCAATCGGGCAGATCTACTTCTGCCAAAAAGTCTTCATGGTAATAAGGTTCTAGATCATCATTCTGTACGTCACTCTGATAATACCGTCGCCTTTCCTCTGCCAGCTGCTTTAAGGCTTTTCCTGCCCCTCGGCGAAGAAGACCCAAATCAATTGCCCAGGCGTAATAGTGCTTCAGGCTCAGTAACGAGAAAGTCAGACGGGTTGGCCTGATACTTAATAGCGCTTGTAGGTTCAGGTTGAGGTAATACCGCGTAACCGATGCCGTCGTAACTAGGATTATAGACTGCCTCTCGCTGGAGAATTCCCCCCAGCGAAATTCCCAAGGTGATAACACTCTGCCTACTTGCTTAGACACATCACTCAGGTATTCCAGCAAGATAATAGTGATATCGTCCACATATTCCCTATTCTCACTGGCATCATACAAGCGTGTCCAGTACTGTTTCAATGCTTGTCTCAGCAAGGCAAAGGTACACCCGGTTTGCAGGATCATACAGATGGTGACTCTATAATTTAGTCCGCGTAATCTCCGCAATTATTACTCCCATTTCTGATGCTCTAGATTCTTCCATGGTAACAGTATAAGCTGCTTTCTCCTGTTTGTCAATTATTTAATTATAACTTATATTTTCATCATATAAATTAAAAGCTCATACTTTATACAACAAGTGTTAACAGATGTTTTACATCTGTTGTAATTGCTCAGGTAGGGATCGCCCGCGCTGATAAAATGGGGTCATGAGAATAGAAGAACACGCAGGCCAACTGGAAGCGGAAAATGCGGCGTTGCGCGAGCAGATTCGCCAGTTGCTGGTCTTTGTGGTGGAAAATGCAGCCTTGAGAGCACAGGTCAGTCAGTTGCAAGCACGAGTGGCCGAACTGGAGGGGCGGCTGACGAAAGACAGCCAGGAAAGCAGCAAGCTGGCGTCAAGCGAGGGACTGGAGCGCAAGCGACAGGAAGAGCGGAGGGCACCTTGGTCATGCAGTCCACAGTTTGCCGATGGTGGAGAAGGCAGACACGATTGTGAGGCATGGTCCGAGCGAGTGTGTCCACTGCCACGAGCTGTTAGAGGGAGTGGCCGGTCAAGTGATCGAGCGGCGGCAGGTACACAACCTGCCGGTGTGGCGAGTGGAGGTGACAGAGCACCAGATGGAAGAGGTGGTGTGTCCGAGTTGCCAGTAGACAACCCGTGGAAAGTTTCCAGCAACAGTGAGTGCGCCTGTGCAGTATGGGCCTGGGGTACGAGCACTGGCGGTGTACCTGCACCAGTACCAGTTCGTGCCGATGCAGCGCACCGGCGAGATACTCTCGGGACTGTGCGGCTGTGAGATATTGGAGGGAACGCTCGCTGAGTGGGTTGTACTGGCCGCAGAAACGCTCTCCCCGACTCTGGAGCAGATCGCGCAAGGGGCACTGGCGAGCCCGCTCCAGCATGCCGATGAGATGGGTGTGCATCTGGGAGGCAAGCTGCACTGGGTGCATGTGAACAGCACGCGCTTCCTGACGCACCTGGCCTGGGAAGCGGGGATACGAAGCGCTAGAGGCCATCGGCATCTGGCCGCACTTCCAAGGGCGCTCCCTACGAGATCGGTGGGCAAGCTATGACCGTTATCACTGCCTGCACAGCTTCTGCAGGCCCATGTAGTATGCGATCTGACGTACGAGTGTAGTTTGACAGATAAATCGGTTCTCGAACCCGCTTGATGATAAGAAAGAGAACCGGATCAGCCTGGGAACGAGGGACAGTGGCTCTGGTCAGAGCAAATGCTCTCGGGGGTGATGCAAGAGCTAGAGGCCTTCTTCAGGTCACAATCAGCATCACCAAATGGATACTTGCTGACAAAGTACAAAGGCGTAGGTAGTTTTATGCAATTTCCATCTGCGCTTTATGCTTGGCTCCCCTCCTCGAGGGTAACTGGGCGGTATTTTTGTACAATGAGTTGCAGGGGGACCAGCTCCGTGATGAGGAAGCGGAAGGTGCCCAGCATCTCCAGGATCTGAGGTCCATAGATAGAGAGGATCCAGCGCCAGTAGGGAGTAAGGCCCATCTGCTGGCTGTTGGACATATCGGAACCGCGGCCAATAAAGTCGGTCACCAGTGCCTCCATGATCTGATTGGTGGTGGGTTCGCTCGCCTTGATCCCCTGGGTCAATGAGCGATAGAAGGAGGACCAGGCATTGCGCCGATACTGCCAGTCGTGCGAACGCTCTTCAGGCGGATCCACATGCATCCTCTGCACGTAATCTACAGCGTAGCTGCCAGCCAGGATCGCAGCTTGCAACAGTCCATAACCGCCTGCCGTTATCGGCCAGCAGAGCCAGGCTTCGGGTAGATGGGTGCGCGACGTCTCGTCCAGGAAGCGTTCACGGATGACCCGGCGTACATATGCAACGATGCCCTGCCCATCTCCGAAGAATGCGTGAGAGAAGCGTTCCATTGCAGCGCTGATCCCACGCCGGTGAGCACTTCCCAGGTCGACACGCATCGCCAGGGCTTTCACCAGGTACTTCAAATGCGCGTTATAGGTGTCGATCAGGGAGATGAGGGAGATCGTCTGTACTACCTGCTGGCGTGCCCCCTCCAGATAGGTCTCGAATGCCCTCCAGTTGACATTCCACTGCCCCTGCCCGTCGAGTGAGAGCAAGAGCCAGCCCGGCTGGGCATCCGGCAATGGCAACAGACGCGTCCCCCCGAGACAGATCGATCCGCATTTTTCTTCGTTGAGCACGAGGCCGAAGGCGGCACAGAACGTCCGTGCAGCCTGCCATGCGCTGAAGATTTCATCGGCCGAGGTCGCGAGCAGGCAGATGTCGTCGACCAGGCGGAAGATCTCCACGTGGGCCTGGCGCTGCACATATTGCTCGAAGAGGCCCAGCACCAGTTCGGCCAGCAGGTCCGAGAGTCGATGGTAATTGGGAATCCCCCTCTCGCATATGACCACCTGCCCGTTTTGTTGTATGGGGACGCGTAAAAAGGCCTGGAAGAACGCCAGCTGGGAGGGGGACAGGCCATAGTGTTCGAGCATATCCAGGAGCATCTGATGGGAAAGGCTGGGATAGAAGTCCTTGACATCGAGCTTGAGCACATGCAGGGGCGTGGAAGAGGGCGCTGTGCGTGCTAATTCAATCTCGGCATGGATCAGTGTGAGCGCCTTCTCCATACTGCTGGTTGTGTGTAAGGCATCATAGCCAGAAAGGATAGACAGATCACGCAGTTCGCTTTTCAGCTGCAGGCGCTGTTCAGCAATAGAGCCATATTCTCGGAGTCTCAGGTATGCTTCCAGGGAACTGCCGGACTGTTTCTCAGGAGCTGGGACCTGTTCCCAGATGTCGACCTCGGAGAGCAAGCTGGCGCGCAGTCCCTGGTTGATGGTACTCAACAGCTGTGCTAGACGGAGTGCCTGGGGTGAAAGGTACTGGTGGTGTGCTTGCTTGAGCTTGGCAGAGCGTTCTGCGCTGAAGAAGTGCTGAAAAATGGACTGCCAACGCTGGCCCACAATCTCCAGGAAGCAGGTGGTAGGCAGATCTTCGTCAAGACACAGACGCCATTTGGTGAGCGTCCACAATGGGCGGGGGAGGGTCCCTTCCTGGGAGTGTTGCCATTCGGCGAGATGGTCGAGCATGATGGTCAGGGCATCTGCCAGTTCTTTTTGTAGCATGGGATCTACCAGAAAATGCTGTGCCTGCGTGCGGATAAGAGGCGCGTGGTGAGGACTGCTGCTTAAGTATTCCAGTACGGCTGCAAGCTCGGGAGGCTGGATGCGTTCCTGCAGACGCATGCCGACTGCCTCCTGGAATGCTAGTACTCGCTCTTCCTGCTCACTGAAGGCACTCTCGGCCAGCAGGGTATCGAACAGCACAACATAGGTACCTGTTTCCGTTGGGTGCAGGAGACGTTCCACCAGTGTTGCTCGTAGCTGCTCGCGCTGCGCGCTGGTCTCTGCCCTTTCTGTCGTGCTTGAAGCCCATTCTTCGAGTAGAGAGCCAAAAAGGTAAACGATCTCGGTGCGCAATTGCCCGCTTGCCAGTTCTTTCTCCAGGCGCTCGCGCCAGAAGGCGATCGTCTCCAGCGAGATCGGTCCGTCATCAGTTCGCCCCAGCAGGAGTTCCAAATTGGCCACATCGGGATGGAGCTGCTGATTGGCAAAGGTGATCTGGCGCAATCCCTCATATAAGATCCCTAAGCGTCCAGCTTCAGTAGGCTCCCGGGCCACTTCCTGGTGCAGGTGGTGGTAGGTCTGGAGCAATCGGCTGCGCTGCTCGCGCAACGCACCCAACTTCATCTGGGTAATGAAGGAGCCAGTGGTTGTAACCATAGATTGTGTTCTCCTTTTTTCCTATCTACTGTCTTGTAGGCAGCGCCATGTCGTTTTCCTGGAGCCGTACACGTGTTCTAAGAGAACCTACACAGCTATTCTTGGGAAAGGGAGGGAATTGCAGAAATGGAACGTTTGCCTTGCACCTGGTACACGTATCTGCCTGCATCACTTACGACAACGCATCCTTTCTTGAGGGGAACTGTTCCGCATCCCTGGAGGGAATTGGCTCTGCTTGTCGAGAGAGAGCCACTTCAGTGACCAGTCCGTTACGGTGTTTGACAATGGTGACTGTGATCATCACCATGCTTTTGTTGGCTGCCAGAGAGGGTGAGAACGTGTCACGATAGAGAAAAAGGACATGTCTGGTATCTTTTGCGAGAGAACAGTCCTGCTGGTCAAAGTGTAGACGGTCCTTTGATCGGTGGTGCGCTCGTGGATCAGGCATCGGCAGTAACACGGCAATGGGAAGGCGCAGTTCACGTGCCAATGCTTTCAAACTGCGGCTCATCTCTTGCACATTTTGCCTTTCTCCTTTGTCATCTGCATTTGGCTGCAGCAGATGCGCGCCGTCGATCAGCAAGAGTGTCACTCCATGCTCCCTGGCCAACTGTCGTGCCCGTTGCCAGAGTTTCGCTGGTGTGAGATCAGCTCTGTCGTCGATCCATATGCTGGTCTTGGAAAGCATCCTGGCTGCTTGCGTAACACGCCTGTACTCATCATCAGTAATCCATCCCGTCCTCAGGTGATAGAGATCAACGTCGGCGCTCATCGCGAGCAGGCGTTGAACGACCTGGTATTTGTTCATTTCAGCGCTGAAGAGCCCAATGCGACATTGATACGTCGTTGCTGCATTGAGCGCTATACTCGAGGCGAGACTTATCTCACCAATCAAAGGTGGAGAGAACAGGATGAACACATCGGAGTTCTGCAATCCCCCGATCAGGGTATCGAGATTCTGAAAGCCGGTCGGTAGATCTACCATCATTCTCCCGCCAGGAGTGCTGCAAACGCTGCCAGGTCAACTTCTTCCCTACTCAGGTCGAGAGCGGGTTGACTTTCATTCATGATGGTCATCTGCTCTTTTCCCGGATTCTGCAAGGCCTGGAAAGGAAGTCATGCAGGTTCGTACGTCCTACATAGTTTCTCTTCATGCATCTGTTTTACACATTGATTCTATAGCGGTCAAGATGCTCGACCAGGTAGAGCATCATATCGTAAGGCAGTTGCTTCGGTTCGCCGTCGCCCTGTGATCGCATACGCTTATACAGTGCTGCACTCTCCGCCTCGTTCCCTCCTTTTCTGCTCATGGTGATAATCGTTTCGAGGTTGCGTTGTGCTTTCACCGGGTCGTGATAGGTGGCGATGAACGCACATGGCCCATCCACGATCATCCAGATCTGCCAGAGCTGCGTCTCGGGATGTCTGACGATGCCCCCATGCACGGTACCGAGTCCCAGTGGTACACTTCCGTCTGTAAAGCTGAGCGACTGGAACGCTTCTGCGTAGTCTGCTTTCGCTTGCGGACCTACCTGAGCGTCTCGCAATGTCTCCTCGAGGGTAAAAGGATACTCCGGCGTGGGTGTATAGTACCCGGCTTGCCAGAGCGCCAGGACGCTATTGCCAGCCGCCATCATACTCTCCGGTGTCACACGGGGATCACCAGTCACAAGCATCTGCGCGTGGAGTGCAAGCACCAACTGTGCTGCTCCAGGTCCCAGTTGCATGTCCTTAATGAAAGGGAGCACCTCCTTTTCTGCCTGCCGAACATACTTGGCCAGGTCTTCCGGCTCCAATTCGAACGTACGTTGATGTGATCTTTCCTGGCTCCGGTTGGCCCAGGTTTTGAAATGCCGTCCCTTCTTCCGTCTCTTCATGCTCTCCTCGCTCTTCGTTCACTCGACACGAGAGTGCTCACGAGCGGCAGGGCTTTGCTCTTCCAGAACCTCTTCGATCAACTCTCCTGGTGGAACGCCCAATGCTCGTGCGATCTTACCGAGTGTCTCGGTCGTCGTGATATAGTACGGGTCTCTGAACATGCGCTTGACCGTGTTATAGGCCACATCTGCTGTGCGCTGCAGCTTGCCTATACCAACACCTTTCTCTTGCGCGACTTCTCTTACTCGTAAACGTACTGCCATAAACCGCTGCCCCTCTCGATGATAGACCTGATTGTAGCAGGCTTTCTCTGATGCGAAAACTAGCCAGCTAGTGAGAGACGTAGAGGTAGAGCCATCCATGGCAATCAGCAGAGGACCATCTCAATTGATTGCCATTGCATCAGCAAGTATCTGAGCTACGCATTCTCTAGTACTTTCAATAGTTTTAGCAAAAATGGGAAAATTAGTCCACTTTATAATGAAAGCATTTCAAAAAGTCCAGTTTACAGAGAAAATGCGCATGGTTAGACTGCTTTCATGGCAGATATCAATGAATTTCCAGATGTACCTGGATATGTTTCGATTAAACAGGCGGCAGAGATGCTGGGAATCACCGATAAACGCGTGTACCGTTATATTGATCTCGGGCGCCTCCCCGCCTATAAGTCTGGTGGCGTCTTCCTGTTAGCGGAAGAGGACGTCAGACAATTCAAGCTCAATCCTCCTGGACGCACGCGCACGGTTCCCCCGCGGTGGCGCGTGTATAATCCCCGAAGCAACGTGCTGGCCACCGAGATTCAGGTGCCAGTACGTGCTGGCCAGCAAGGGAGGCTGGTCGAAAAGCTCACGGAGATCCAGCGCACGAATCGGCATACCTTTCCAGGTACCATCGCCCGCTATATCATCAAGGGGAACCCCGAATTGACCTCCATCCAGATCTTTCTCATCTGGAAGGATACAGAGATGCCAACCGAGTCCATACGCGAGCAAAGCCTCAAGACGCTTCAGGACGAACTCGCAGATGTGCTGGAGTGGGGGCAGGCTCTGTTCAGTACCAACGAAGCACTTATGCATACCTGATGTGTTATGTCAGCTGGCAAACAGTTTCGGCTGGTTGAAGATCCAGGGCCAGGATAAGCTGAAATGCCTGGCATCTATCATTGTCGAAGCCTGGAGCAGATACTACAGCAGAGCCACCACAGTCAGGCAAGGTCGGCTCCACTTTTCAACGGATTCTCGAATCGTTTATTCCACCTCATCAGGCCCAGTTCTCGCATCTCTCAAGGGTTTGCTCAGGGGAAGCACAGAGTGATTGAGCAAGGAAGCCAGGTGCAGCGGTATGGGATACACCGTTGGAGAACGAAAATGAGAAGCGAAATGATAGCGCAGTTCATTGGTAACGACCGCACATATCAACGCATCTTCTCTCTGAGCACAGGAGACGGTAATCTCACAAATCCCGGGGTTCCAGGCCCTGATATCTGGGCGAGGATAAAAGATCTCCATTACTTGCGTTTTCTTGTTCAACTTTGTCTGCGCAAGTGCTTTCGAGGATTCTTTGCTGAGATCCTTCATGGTCGGTGGTTTCTCCTGTACGCTGGCAAATACCTGGCCTCCTGCTCCCACAGTGAATATTCCCGATGCAAAACCATACTCATCTTCTCCCCTTTGCGCGTACCATTCCGGTATTTCGTGGTCGCCAGTACGCAAGCGTACAATACGCAGGCGCTCATGCCGTTCTAGTTCCCTTGGGAGTGTCCTGGTTATCCATTCATTACCCAGCCACCGCCAGATGCCACGTAGATTTTGGGCATGACAGAAAAGCAGGGTATCACCGAAATTTGGGAGGCAGAGGTCGAGCGTCTCGAGTAGAAACTGGAGCATCTGTTCTGGCCTGAGCGCTTTACTTACCTGTTGTGTCAAAAGGGCGAGCTGTGCTTTTCTGTACGGGAGCCAGTCTTCCCAACCGGGAGCCAGTACTTCTACTCCCCACGAGTTGGAGGTCATATGCACAAGGACGGGTATGTCTTGATCGATATGGGTAGGGCTGGCCAGTGCAGATTGTTTGATAACCCAAATGGCCAAATAGTGGAGCGAATCGGGAATGATGAGCTTCTTTTCCTGCGGTCTTCTCCCCCTGATGGAGGATGAGATGAACGGTCGAGAACCTATGACCCCGAACTGACGTAGTAGATCTCGCACCGCAGCTCTGGCGCGCTCTTTCAGTTGCGTTTCGAACTGGCCCTTTTTCTTCTCGGATAGGTACGTCTCGTCAGGCTGAGGCGTAATAAATTGCGTATGGTATCCCTTGCGCCCAAAGCCAATGCGTAGCGCGGGTTTAGGATCATCACCGTCAAATACCTCTTCATTATCCAGCTCGATCAATACGCCAACATCCCCCTTGGCTTGCTCCAGTCGGGCGGCTATCTCTGTAGCACGTTGGGCAATCGCATCACGTTGGCGATCATAGCGCGTTAGATAGCTGCTTTCCTTCACATCCAACTTCTCACCTAAAGAGCCCAGAAGCCCGCTCTCAACGATAATCACGATGCCCTGGGGGGATAACCAGCTCCCTTGATTGAGGGCCAGAGGATATCCCAACAGTTCCTCTACTGCATTGCGCAAGGCTTGATGGACTTCTTCTGACTGATAGCGAATGATCAGCTTTAACGACGGTACTGTTGAGTGAACCGCTCTAAGCCGTTCGTTCACCGTACCGGCCAGCGGTACAGCGATTTCCTCGGAGTGGGCCTGCTGTTTCTTTTTTCCTTCAAAGAAAGGATTTTGGGGGATCGTGACGCTGTACTTTTGCCGCTCATAGGGCGGGACAAACACAAATTCTGGTTGCAAGATGTCTGAGATCTGCTCTGCGAAGTGTCTGCGGTCTCTCGGCATCAGGCCGATACCAATCTCGTGGGAAGGTTTCAGCCCGCTGCGGTAGACAAGGCCGGCAGCCGGCAAGTGCGCCTGCGCTGGTTGCATGAACCGATACGGATCGTCAGCAAGCTCCTGCGGATCGGGAAAGACATGTTTCCCAAGGTGGAGGTCATCGAGCAGAGGGATTAAATCACTCCCCCAGCCGAGTCGAGGTCCGCCACTCTCCCCTGTTCCCTGGTTTGCCGGAACGTACCCCCACTTAATTGGGGCAACCTGAAAACACTGATCGTGCGGTAGCCCCTGAATCCAGGGGACCTGGTCGAGTAAATAGACGCTGGTTTCGACCTTTTTGGGCAGATAGACCTTAGGACCCGCCCAGCGGCGGATCCCGATATCGCAGTGCAAGACAGGGAAGCTCTGAAAGGGAACCGTTTGCAGGGTGAGCGTAAGCAGCACCGAGTAAGGCCAGATCTGCCCATCTACCCTCTCTTCCAACGGTGGCCAGGAAACAAGCTCGATGCCGTGTTGACCCTGGCCGGTGGGTACACGCCTGAAGGTGAGGTTGTGCCTCCCCCAGTGCAGCGTCGTATGGGAGAGCCTCGCGGCGATCAGATCGGGCCAGAGGACAAAACCGTTGCGGCTCGTCCCTTTTTCGTACGGAATGGCCGTGCCATCGTCCGTATGGTACCCATTGCCTGCGCATGTCCAATGCGTAAGATCCATAGCTTCGCGTTTCCACTGCAGCATATCCGCTGTGATTTGCTGGGTTACAGTTCGCAGGGTGGCCGGCGGAATGTCGGGCAGAAGTGCTGTCCGTATCCAGGACCGTACCAGGAACGCGACTGCCTCCGAACTGGCAGGATAGCCCGCATCCGGGCTGGCGAAGCCATAGAGCCAGGGTTGGGTATTGATGCGCCCGGCATATTGCTCAATGGCGATCAGATTAGGAATGAGCATGCGCGCCGCGCTGTTTAAAACGCGTACCGGCAAATGCACTTTGTCTACGGGTCGGTGAGCAGCTTTGGCAATGATTTTCAGCAACTCTTGCTTGAAGGTTTCGGGGAGGCCCAGCGTCCAGAACGGATACGCGGTAAATTCCGACTTATCGGCTACCGCCTCCCGATTCATACGAAAAGCAAGAGGGCGTAGTTGGTTGTACCTAGGCATCGAAGTGTCCCCTTTCCATATGTTCCAGCGCTTGATACAATGGGCCGTAGAGGAGACGCACGAGATCCTTTTCGCGGGGCGTTTGCTCCGAAGAGCAATCGAAGTACGGGCGCAAGACCCCCAGCATGCCGATGATCAGGCTGGTGCTTTCTCGATCTCCAGGCTCCAGATTGGCCATGTGTGGAGCGAATTTAGCATCGCAGAAAAAGACCTGTGCAGCACAGCCACCACGCACCAGCCGCCCGATGACCTGCCACATCGAGACCAGTTGGCTCCAGGTGAGGGCCTGGCGATCAGCATGCCGCAACGTACCGTAGCGCAGTGGCGTGCGCAGTAACCGACGCCATTCACCAAAGGCCGCCACGCGGAACTTTTTCCCTACACGTTCAAGATCGGGTTGCGGGTCCTCGCAGAGCATAGCCAGTAGGTCCTTATCGCTGTACATATTCATTGCCCAGCGGTTGATACTATGCATGATATAGTGGATATCGTCCGGGCGAGGATGCGGGCGGATCAGGAAGTATGCGGCACCGATGGCTGCTTTCTTCTCCTCGTTCAGAATATTGTGCCCGCGCTCAACAGCGAGCAGCGGGGCAATGAGCAGCCAGGCCCCGGTCTCGGCAAGGCGAGCTACCAGTCCCCGGTGAAGGCGGTTATCCCTTCCTCGCCACTCGCTGGTAAACTCGCTGTCGTCTGGCACAAGATAGGCGACCTGGTTCTCCCAGTCGGGGTGCAACCTGGTGAGATAGCGATATGCCAGTTTGGCCTCGTCGTAACTGCCCACGAGCAGGAGGATACGTCGCCGGCCAGCCGGAAGCTCATCGCGCTTCTTCTCCAAGGGGCTGGGAATACGAATAGCGCCAACGTGCTGTTCGCGCGCCAGGGCATGGAGCATTTCTTCCAGGGCATCGATACGCGCCTGTCCGTACTTACCGGAAATCTCAATGGGCAGACGTTGTTGGTCCCGTTGAAAGGCATAGCTGAAGACGCTCTTATCGATCTCGGCTACCTCATCATCTGGAGGCAGCAAAACGCCGGTCACCGGCAGTTGAAGATGATAGGTGGGCGATGTGCCTGCCCAGCTCGTGCCCGAGAGTAGCAGGGCATGGGGACCGGCCAGGCCGTCGGCAGCCAGGAAATCATGCAAATGCAGGAGGAGCCAGCGCCCGACACCCAGGCAGCGGAAAAAGCGTAATTCGCCCGGCTCCTTCGGATTACTTGTCGTGCGCAGATATTGAAAGCCCAGGATATTGCCCATGGGCGCGTCCGGCAATAACGCGGCGTAGTCATCGGGCGGGCTTTGGAAAAGGGCGGCATTTCCTCCCTCAAGGCCGAGAATGGCCTCAACGTGTTTCCACTCGCGTAACAAGGTATTGAGGCTATCCGATAACACCTCCAGCATAATCGCGAACTCAAGACGCAAGGCATAGTGGGGGAGCATCTCATCAGAAACCGCCACGTGTGGCTGTTGCTGAAGCCATTGCTGCAGGCGCTTGCGTACCTGCCCATCCTCTACGGCCATCACTTGGCGTGCCAGGTCGGCGAGAGAATGATCGCTCTGCGCTCCTAAGGGATCGTCGAGGAAGGTCGCGAACGGTTCCCAAAACGCTTTGAAACGCGGGTCGTCGAAAGGTGATGTATCCTCCTGTTTTGCAATGCCGCACACTTCGATGGTCAATTTCTCCAGGAGCGAGAGGCCACTGAAATAGTCACGGATCTCGTCGATCCAGCTGGATAATTCTGGTTCTTTCAGAAGCAAATTGTAGAGACTATGGACCGCGCCCTGGGCGTCGTGGAGATGCTTCACCCAGCTACGGGTTTCAGGTTGGCTGAACTGAGCCATACCCTCCAGGTTCAACTTCTCCGACACTCGGGCGAAAAGCCCGCCCAACCAGGCGTCCTGCCCCTTATCGACCAATGTCAGGCAGGGACCGAACAGCTCGTCCAGTTGAACCTGCACACGATCGACTTCGTCAACCACAATCAGGTCGCTGCGTCGGTAGACCATTTCAAGAAAGCGCAGGCGCTCTCGGTGGATTTGGGGAGCCACGTGCGTATAGACGAGGCTGGCCGGTGTTGCAACCCAAATCGCGGCATCTACGAGCTCGCGCTGCCCCTGATGATAGGGACAGACACTGTAGAACGGGCAGGCCAGTTCCTTGCCGTTCGCCGGCGGTTCATCTGTCGGCTGCTCTTCCTCCTCGCCGTCGTTTCGCGAGACCGTACGCAAGCTCAGGCAGGGCTGCGGGTCCATCTGAAACGGCTTTTTCCCTCGCCGCAAACCGTCGAGGAGGCAGGCGGTACTCGTATAATCGAAGCCGACATGCTGGTGCAGCAGAGGATGCACTGCCCGCTCCGAAGCCAGGACCCGGTGCAGGCGATGGCGGTGCTTGCTCCTGTTAGAGACACCGATGATGGGCGCCGCTTTTAGGTCGAGCCGGAGGAACAGCTGGACGCGTTCGAGCACCGCCAAAACATCGCCCACGACCAGCGTGATATGCAGCCCCTTCAAGGCACACCATACCGCCAGCACATCCATCAGCGTGGACTTGCCGGCGCTGACCATTCCAACCACATGCATGGATTGATCGAAGATGATTTCTTCCGTATGCGCGAATGCGCTCTTCTCGTCAGGTGACATGTGGAAGCGGATGCGCTGCATGGTTTGCAGCCAGTTGCGTTCGGGTAAGCCCTTGCGCCGGGTCTGCCGATCCATCCAGCGCGCCGTAGCCAACAACGCGCTCCAACGTACTTGAAGTGGTGGGTGAGTGCGGCGTTCTTTCAGTTGGTAACCGCCGGGAGGCTGTGGTAAGGGAAGGCTTCCTGGAATGGTCACCGCTGCTTTCCTGCGCCCATCTGTGCAGATGTAGTCTCCGGCATCCGCCCAGGAGATTTTGCGTGCGGCGTAGGGGAGCGGCCGACTGAGAATTTGAGCGTATGTCTCGTCACGCCGCGGACAGAGACTGATCGATCGTTGAGAATAGGTCGCCAGGTTCTCATCGACATCGTAGAGGCGCACACGCTCATTCAGTTTGCGGTATTGCTCCAGGGCCTGCTCCCAGCGCCGCGGACTTTTATAGTGCAGCAGGATATGCCGTGCGACGCCAACCTGCTGCCGCTGTTCCCCACTCATCCTCAGATACTCCGGTGCGGCAAAAGGATAGCCGGTAAGCAGCACCCAGAGGGCTCTGGCCGGCATTTGCGCGGCTACACTCTTCAGGAGAAAGAGCCCCAGCTCTATCTCACAGATCTCCGTGGCCCCCAGACCGCTTCGGCTATCCTGTCCTTCGAGGTCACCGTCGAGGTGCGGCCGGAGTTTTGCGGATAGCGTATTCCAGAGGTTATCTTTCGTTCGCATTGCTCCCTCCCTTTTCTCCCAACTCCTTCTGCACCATCTTCACAAAATCGTTTTCAAAGGCGGCTTTGATGTTGTGGCCAATTTTGACCCGACCATTCGAACTGTTGCACGTATTGCTAAAAGCCCGCACATAGTCGGGCTGCTCCTGTTTGCGCTCTTGCGGGAAAATATAATAGGCTTCGTCCCAAGTTGGAGAGAGAGGAAATCCCTTTTCCTGAACTTTGCGGGCGAGCAGAAAAGGGTTTGACCAATCTTTGACATCCACTGCGATGGTTTTTCGAGGTAATGTGACCCGCAGGTCGTAGCTGTCAAAATCTGGCCACATTTCGACTGCGACCCCCAGACCGAGCAAGCGTTTCTCCAGGCGTAACTCAGCCAGACCGGGGCGGGCGATGAAACTGCGCTGCCCGCGCTTCAGCCAGTACACCTGCTCTTGAGCCGCAAGAACTCTACCCCGGCCCCCTTTCGCCGCCAGTCGGCGGCAGCGTCCATTCTCACAGGAAAACTGTGTTTGCTCGTAGTTTGGTTGCTGGAGATTTCCACAGGTAGGACAGCAGAAGAACTTTCCTTTGACCATGTAATCAAGCGGTGCGCTCTCATACGCCCCGGGTAGGAGATCTCTCAAAATTTCGAGAGAAGGCTTCAACTGGCAGTATTGCAGCAACTCAAGGGCAGTCATCACTGGCTTTTCGATCAACAAGCGGCGAAAATCCGTATAGGCCTGCGGATCTGAAGCTCCCTGGCAAATGGTAAAGACCTGCTCGATAAAATGCCGCTCACTCAGCTCCGCTTCAACGTCGCTCGCTACGCATGCGAGATCCTGGCAGAGTTCCGTCGGAAAGGGACCGATCAGGAGGCAGTCATCAGAATCGAGCATCGCCGGACTTCCTGGCAACCACTCATTCAGCGATTTTTGGCACCAGGCCAGCAGGTCGGGAACACTTTTGATGAGCGGCAGATCCTGCGTGTAGCGTAGGATATTGAGGCGATCTAACCCCAGTTGCAAGGGAACTTCATAGTCCCCGTTTACCTCCTCTCCCAACTCGATCCTGGTCGCACGCTTGATGATGCCTGTAGCGATGAGGTGCAGAACAATCATCTCCTCAGGGAGCGCTGAAATATCACCTGACTCGCTCCCGAGAAAAAGGGGGACACTTTGTACCATAAACAAAAACCTCCCTTTCTATGTAATGCGCAAATAGGGCAAAGATAAGAAATCTGCCCACTCCGATAGCATTCTTTGTAACTCTTCAAAAAGCGGAAATTACTCCAGCCTTTTCTAAAAGGCAAGTCAATCAAGCTGAGTCATCAATATTTACTCGGTGCTAGAGCCTGTGCGATTCGAAAACTACCACCATCTCCTTTGAAGGGGATTAACTCTTTCCTGTCAGCTGTCTGAACGCGCCTTCATGTGACACAGCACGCGAGGCTGTTTTTTTCAAGGGAAATCGGCTCACCCGTGAAAAAAGTGAGCCAGTTTTAGTTTACAAAAAACACATGCAACCATTTTGCCCTGGGAAGACTTTCATTGTATAGAATCTCTATATCCTTTTTCTGGTGTTACCCTTGTGCTAATTCTTTTACCTTCTGTTCGGCAGGCTCAATAATATATTCTTGAAGTGATGCAAGCAGGTCTGTTGTATCCTGATAGCGGAATGTTGGCAGCACCCAAGTATACCGTCTTCTCAAGTCCTCAACCATGGCATACTCGCGCCTCTCAACGGCTTTTCCATCAATAATGAGAGGTTGGAGAGTGAGGAGCGGTTGGACAGGAACTGCTGTCTGCGGAATGATGGTTGCAACCTCGTGCGGGGCACTGCTCGGATCAGTGAGATCGACAATGATGAATCGTGCGAGGTGTGCTAAGGTGCTTACTGTTTCTGTCAAGTCTCGGCTCGCTGGTTGCCTCTTGTCCAATTTGGGGGCAAACTGCCTGCTTCCTCTACAGAAGGAGAACTCAGGTGTGAGAAATTTCCAGCTTGCCGTTGTCTGCAAGCGACCAGTAAGCCCCCAAATTGGCCATCAGCCTTTAAACTGGTGAAATCTGTCTCATTATCCTGGTGAGAGTGGCCATCTCTTTCCTGTAAAGGAGATGCCTTCACCAGGATAATTGATGGAAAAACGACCAGTTTAAAAAACTTGCATTTACATCGTAGTGGAGGGCTGCAGATTGAAACAAGTTGAAAGGAGCTTTCATGAGATTCACGTTTTGGGAAAGTGAGCCTATGCCCGAAGAGGACAAGGACAAAGGCGGCAAAAGCGGCAGTAAGTAGGACGTGTAACGAGTTGCCCCTGCTAGACATCTTGGTATGCAAGAGAGATGGCAGGGCATTATAGCATGTATGGGCTATCAGTCCTCGAATCCTGATAGCCGAAATATCGAGCTTAGAGCCTTTACATACAGCCTCTTAATCCAGCCATGACGCAGCGCATGCCACTTTGCGGCTCCTAGCACCTTACGTGTGCGCCGTGTCGCGCATGATGGTATCCCTGGCGCAGCCAGGAAGCACTCAGAGGGAGGTGCTTGGAGCACCCAACCGACCTGAAGTCGAAAGACGGAGGGGAAAAGAGCCTGTTGTGGAAAGCGGTGATCGGCAGAAGGCATGTATGTCGATGCGCTGCAAGCTTCGCACGCTATGGTCAGAGCTGAACTGCCCGAAGCCCAATTTCCAGGGGAGTAGCTGTTCTCCCATCGGCACCATGCCTCAAGCCGATGCCTTCTTGGGCCTCGATTTCTACGTAAGATTGAGACCACCTCTGCAAGAAAGACGATGATCAACGAGATCATTGAAGGGAATGAGTGGGCGACCTACGGCGTGCTCGGACGTACCATCGTGACGAAACGCGGGATCACCTACGGGCGCGAGCCTATGGTGACAGAGCGCTGATAGTACTCGTGGGAGTGACGCCCCACCAGGGAGTGTGGGAAAGCCATATGCAGGGGGAAGCAGCGCAGGTGATGACCTTCTGAGGGGGAAGAGCACGAGATGTGCAGAGTCTGAACCTATGGAAGGCCACCACTGGAGAGCTGGATGACACGGAAAGCGGTCCTGTCCGGTTCGGGAAAGGGCGGAGGGAAAAGGCCCGGATATGGGACCTCGCCCGCCGCCTATTTCATAGCACTGGGCCTACTCGTGATTGCTCCAGTCCTGGCGCGCTTGCGCTTCTGCATCCACTGCCTCAATACCCATACGTGGCTTGCCTTGCTGTTCCTGCCCTTCCGTGGTTGAGAGGTTCAAGAATGGGTCGCTTGCCGTTTCATAGAGCACAAGAACGCGTTGCACCAGGGCCCGGATATCATCGGGCAACACATCAGACGCTGCAATATTCCTGAGTGCGTCAAGCGTATAGTCACGTGCAAACTCTGCCCGGTACTTGCGGCTCGGTTCGGCGATCAGCTTTTCCAGGTTGGCAATAGATCCCATCTCTAAAAGGCCCTTTAATTCATCGTGCGTCCATTGACG
>Ga0207646_10001496_pt1 | contig 28734 bp, 26 predicted proteins | sample KBSK5502metaG_FD_184343 | JGI IMG/M metagenome (GOLD analysis project Ga0207646, IMG submission 184343) | Corn, switchgrass and miscanthus rhizosphere microbial communities from Kellogg Biological Station, Michigan, USA - KBS K5-50-2 metaG... | ecosystem: Host-associated > Plants > Roots >...
TTGGCGTATTCTGCCCGTCTCCCGGCAGTTGGAATGAGAGCATTCTTGCCTCGGTAAAGGTTGCCGTAATGAAGAAGAACAGCCAGCCCGGCTTAGAGGGTATCCACAAACTGCGCGAGCAAAGAGAAAAACAAGGTCTGAAACGACGTCAACTTTCATGAAAAGGAGTATCGCCATGCCTGGTTCGTTCCGTATCGGCAACATTGCCGGAATCGACATCGATATCAATGTCAGCTGGATCATCATTCTGGTCTTGCTGACGGTGTCGCTTGCCACCGGTTGGTTTCCCCAGTTGTATCCCGGGTGGTCAACCGCCACCTATTGGCTCATAGCCTTTCTCTCGTCCCTGCTGTTGTTTGTCTCGGTGCTCTTGCATGAACTGGCCCACTCGCTGGTGGCACGCAGACGTGGGTTGCCCGTGAAAAGTATCACGCTGTTCATCTTTGGGGGCGTCTCCAATATTGAGCGGGAGCCAACGAGTCCAGGCATAGAGTTCCAGATGGCGGTGGTCGGGCCACTCACCAGCCTTGTGATTGGCGCCATCTGTTTCCTGCTCCAGTTGCCGTTGCGCGGGAGCAACTCCCCGTTGGAAGGCATCTTGTTCTACCTGGCGGTGACCAATATCTTGTTGGGCGTCTTCAATCTCATTCCTGGCTTCCCACTTGACGGAGGTCGCGTGTTGCACTCCATCGTGTGGAGACTCACCGGCAATATGCGTCAAGCAACGCGTGTCGCCTCGCTGACAGGCCAGTTCATTGCCTACCTGTTCATCCTGCTCGGCATCTGGATATTCTTCGCCGGCAGCATATTAGATGGCCTCTGGCTCGGTTTCATCGGTTGGTTCCTCTTAAGCGCCGCCCAGTCAGCCAACGCTCAAGTCATGCTGACGTCCGTCTTGCGTGGCGTGGCCGTTGGTGAGGTCATGAATCCCAAACCGGCGACCGTCCCTGCCAACATCTCGCTGCAACAACTGGTCGATGCCTACTTTCTGCCCGGTGGCCTGCGTTACGCTCTGGTGATGCAAGCCGATCACCTGGTGGGCCTGATGACGCTCAGTGATATCCGCCATATTCCACGTGAACAGTGGGGACAGGTTCCCGTCAGCAATGCTATGATCCCTCTAGAGCGCTTGCACGTCGTGACCCCGCAGCAGAGCTTGAGTGACGTGCTCCCTTTCATGGCAGGTCGCGACGTGAACCAGTTGCCTGTGGTACAAAATGATGCCCTTGTCGGCATCGTGAGCCGCGGTGCCATTGTCCACTATCTGGAGATGCGACGGAGTCTCGGTGTAGATACCTCGAAAAGCGATGCTCAAAACCAGCTGCATAACGCGGCCTAAAGAACACAAGTTGAAAAGGAATATGCCCTCGAATTTCTCTGGTCTAGGAGGAGGATAAGGGTATGAAAGGAATGGATGCAGAGAATTTTCTAACATTTTACCAGGACAACCTTGGCCTGATCTACCACTACGTCTCTAGCAAGGTGGGGAATCACCAGGAGGCCGAGGATCTGACATCGCAAATCTTTCTCAAAGTTGTGCGTGGTCTCGATCTTAAGCGTGACCCGCGCAGTCTGCGCACCTGGCTGTTTCGGGTCGCGCGTACCACAATTGCCGACTACTGGCGGATTCATTACCGGGGGACAACAAGTTCACTGGACGATTTACTAGAAGCAGGTTGGGAAGGCCCGGTTGACAAAGGGGCTGCTCTCGTGAATAATAGTGTAACAGAGCTTGTGCAAGATATCCTACAGGCGTTGCCCGAACGTGACCGGGAGATCTTGACCTCCCGCTTCCTACTCAACCTTTCAGTACGGGAGACGGCTGTAAGGATGGGCTTGACGGAGGCGAACACCAAAGTATTGCAATATCGTGCGCTCAAACGCGCCGCCCGTCTTGAAGGCCTGACTACAAAAGCAGTACATTCATGAAGTTCTCTTGTCCAACTGCAACGAGAATTCCTACCTCGGCATAGTCGGTGATGGTTCAAGCAGTGAAAGAAGACACATGTGGATGCTCACAAGCCATCGGAAATAACACGTGACACGCTGGCTCCCTCGGGATTCACCCAGCAAGTTGGGGCAGTTCTCAGATTTGTGCAACAACAAGTCGGCGGGGAGGTCATCGTCGGTCTCGCCATCACCAATGTCGTCCTCTGGGTGCTGTTGCGACCGCCGGGTGTACCAGGGACCATGTATCTGGGTGAGATCTTCGCCACGACGGCGATTGTCCTGTTGTCGTGCTCCCTTGTGCTCGCGACCCGAGCGCCCTTGCTGGAGCGCTTCTTCGGGGGCCTTGATCGCATGTACCTGTGGCACCGCTGGAGCGCCGTGGCGGGTGTGGTGCTGCTCCCACTTCACTATGCCCTGGTCACCAGCGCGCCCGATCCGAACCTGAACGAGCTTGGCAGTGTGCTTGGGCAGGTGGCACTGATCGGGTTGGTGCTGCTGCTGCTGTGGGCGCTCGCTCCAAGACTGTCCGCGGTCATGCGCCGCCTCCCCACGCAGGTGCAACGCTGGTTCATGCAGTACCAACGCTGGTTCACGCTGCATCGGCTGACTGGCCTCTTCGTCGTTGCCGGGCTGGTCCACGGTGCCCTGGTGGACCCCGTCCTGCGGCGCTCGACGATCCTGCTGGGGTGGTACGTGGCGGTAGCGGCGGTCGGGACCGCCGCCTACGTGTACCGGGAGCTGTTTCTCCGCTTCTTCTCGCGGCGGTGGCAGTACGACTATACGGTGAAGGCGATCAATCGGCTGGACCCCAGAGCGCTCGAGGTCATGCTTGCTCCCACGGCTCGACCCCTGCAGTTTGTAGCGGGGCAGTTCGTTTTCGTGCAATTCGGTGGGAGCGCCGAGTGGGAACGCCACCCCTTCAGCGTCAGCAGTGCCCCGCAGGAACGCGATCTTCGTCTCGCGATCGAGGCGCTGGGCGATTACACCCAGCACCTGAGCGACACCCTCCAACCGGGGGCACCGGCAATCGTGAGTATTGCGTTTGGTCTGTTCGATTACCGCCAAGGCACCCGTGAGCAGGTGTGGATCGCTGGCGGCATCGGGATCACTCCCTTTCGGAGCTGGATACGCGCGTTCCCCACAGAGCAACAGATGGAGTTCGACATCGACCTGTACTACACCGTGCGTAGCGAAGACGAGGCGCTGTTCCTCGACGAGATCAGGACGGCGGCCACACAGCACCCATCCTTCCGGCCTCACATGATCTACTCCCAGCGCGACGGGTCCCTCACCATGGAACACATCGTAGAGACCAGCGGTGGTGGTACGATCGTCGCCAAGGATGTCTACATGTGCGGTCCGAGTGGGATGACGGAGAGTTTCCAGCACGCACTGCGAAAGCTCGGTGTGCCGCCCATGCACATCCACTTTGAGCATTTCACCTTCCGGTAGAGCGCTTACGCGTACGTTTTAACCATGATGAGGAGACGCGATGGCAAGGCTGAGGAGGGTATATAGTAGGGCTGAGAGGACTCGAACCTCCGGCCTAGTGTTTAGGAAACACTTGCTCTATCCACTGAGCTACAGCCCCAGCAACCAAATGATATCACAGTCGTCAACAAATCTGGCGGCCTAAATCTCAAATTCCTTTGCCCAACGAATACCTTTTTCCTGATTGTTTCGGGATTTCGTAAGGCGCAGCCTTGCACCTGCTATTGGAACGGCATCAACAGGGACGAGATAACACTTACCTGTGTCCGAACTGTACACCCCCGAAGTACTCCACTTCTCCTCTATAGCCTTTGACACCTGCCCTTCTACCACCTTCCCCTGGTATAGTATTGAAAGCATTGTTGTGCGATACTACATGTATAGAACTCTGATCGTTCACGGGAAAGATGAGCGTTTCCGCGAACATTCGCACATTTTAGGAGGGTGTACGATACTGAGGGAAAGAGACAGAGCGAGCTGAGAGCTTTTGTTCTCAGCCTCAAGGAGGTTGGTATGCTACCTTTTCAAAGTGAAGCTGCTCCACTGGAACGCTATGGGCACAATTTGACTGAGCTTGCAAAACGCGGAACGTTTTCTCCTCTTACTGACCAGGACGTACCAGTAAGGAACATGCTTCAGATTCTTCGGCGCAAGAACAAATGTAATCCCGTGCTCTTAGATTTCGATGAAACCAGACGCTGGAAGGTGGTGGCAGAGGCGATTCGCCGGATGGCTGCAGGAGAAGCACCTGATCCGTTACCCACATGGCAGGTGGTCGCTCTGGATTACGAAGCTCTGTGTGCCAACCCGCCAGTCAGTATCGGCGGCTTGGGAGAAGTCAAGGACACCCCTCTCGAACGGCTTCGATCAATCTTCGCTGCCATACATCAGGCAACAGGCCCCATCGTGCTGTTCGTTGACCATTTTCACCGCCTGGTTGGAGGCGAGGAAAGCCCACTCGATGCGTCGACGCTGCTCAAACCTGCTTTGCACCGCCACGAGATCCAACTCATCGGTGCCTGTACCCTGGAACAATATCGACAGGACATCAAGCGCAATGCCCCGATCCAACGATGCTGCCAACCCCTTTTTACTCCAGAGGCTGAACAGGATTACGGGGGGATAGGGAGCATTTAACCCAAGGTCACCATATTATTTCACAGGCACTCGCTGAAAGGCGAAAAATTATAGTGATCACACGTGAAGACTTAGAAGCTTTGTCTGATTGGTACGAACTCGTTAAATTGCTGAAAATAAAGCAGGGAAGGCTTCTACTCACCTTAACGAGCTTGCTATAGTCACACTTTTGTTAGATAATGTTCCCTCACGAAGCTTATATAATATGACAGACATCCAAATTGTTTTGGACTCACCATCCGGTAAGTACAAATAGCGATTCCCACCGCCAACGCTACAACTCGTAGTCCCGCGCCCAACGTATCCCTTTTTCCTGGTTGTTCTTCGCCTTAAGGAGACGTAGTATCACATCCCCACCAGAGGGAACCTCACCTACTGGGATCAGGTAGACTTTTCCAGTATCAGGGCTATAGACACCAAACATTTCCGCTTCCCCTTCATATCCCTTTTTAACTGAACTTCTCCCTCTTTCACCAGGCATAACGCTATAGGGGTTGAAAGAGATATACCCGCCGTCTGGCGAAATGCGAGCTACCTTACACTGGACTCGTATGATTCGTGGTTCACTACTCAAAATGGTTTCCTCAGACTGAATGTATGCTAGGTCGTACCTTCGATGATCCCCCCAGGGGATGAGAACCTCTTTTCCTGCCGCCACCAAAGCAGCTAAAACAACTGTATGCCCGAGTAGTCCTTTGCTTGCTGTGTTCTCCCCTTTTGACCAGATTGGCATTAGTAATACTCCCTGTGTGATGCTGCCATTGACTTTCTCCAAGAAAGAGACCAGCCATCCCTCTTTTAGAGATAGCCGACCTTGATGCGAGTGCTCAGGTCATATCCCTGCTTATTGACTTCTTGGAGGGGTCCGTTCAATCAGGCGAGGTTTGTTCCGGTACACGCTCGGAGGGGGGCACACTGGGCATGCCGCGTTCCTGGTCATAACCGACCTCGACCACCTGATCAGTACGCAGGTGCATGCGTCTTTGACCAGGTGGGGGCTCGGTCACAAATGGGCCGCGTTTAGAAGTCGGCCATGGCGGAAGGGGGGGTATCTTTGGCTCGTTCTGTATTTTTTCTAACTGTGTCTCTTTTTCTTGCTCCATGTATCTACACCTCCGTTTTTGCTTATTGTACCACGCATCGCGAAGCTAAGGCACGGAGACACTGCGTGCACCCTGCTTCTTTTCACCTCACGCAAATTCTGCTATGCTATGTACGACAAGCGCTATTTCCGTTTTTTGTATGACACGAAGAATTTGTATGTGTAAGGCCAGAAAGAAAAACGAATAGACCTTTGCTACTTGGGGGAAATGAAAATGATCGATCTATCTGACCCCACATTAAAGGAGCGCCTGCGGCGTCGGACGGCGGAGGGCCGTTACGAGATAAGCGAGATTGAGCTGGTGCTGAATATACGAGCCCTACGTGCACAGGCTGATAGCCAGGGAGTTCGCATGCTCTCCGAGGTGCTGTTAGAACGTAGTGCGCCCGAGTTTCAGCACCACACCTGGGGGCTGCGTCAGCGGCCGGAATTGCGTGAGGAAGCCATTGCCAATATGAGTGAGCACCTGCTGCGCGAAGCTATGAACCCCAAAGAAGTATTTATGACACAAAATTTTATTCACTACGTGCGCTGCCTGTGCGTCGATGAATTCAACCGTATCTTACGCCAGGAGGGGTTGCGTTACCAGCGAGACGACGAGGGACGACCTTCGGGACGACCTCATCATGTGCCACGCGCACTAATTGAGCCCTTGCAGCCTATGCCTGTAGATAGCGATGTCCTACCTACCGCAGATGTAGCAGATCCCCAGGATCAATACGAACGGTTGCATGCTTACGAGGAGAGTCAACGTATTCTGACCTTTTTATCTGATCCACTGGATCGCAAGATTATGGTGCTGCGCGCTATCGAGGGCATGAAATGGGATGATATCGCGGTTGTATGCAAGCGTACAGAACGCACTGTTCGTCTGCGCTATGAACGAGCACGCAGTTACCTCCAAGAGCGTATCAGAAGGGAACAGGCGAATTATGAACATATACCACAACAACATTGATGGTGAGAAGGAAAGGGATAGAGAGATATGGATAATGACAAATTACTACAAATAAAGATGGCCTGGATAGCCGCCGAAGAAGCGGGAGATAAGCAAGCACAATTTGCCCTCCTACGTGACCATCCCAATGCGCAAGACGCCTTAACTGATTTTGTAGCCGCGTACCGTATTACTGAACCGGGCGTGCAAGAGACACAACAGGCCGAGCTGCTGCCACTGACACAGCGCGCATATGCAACTGCGCTGGAAAGGGTCTTTGGAGCCACACTCGCGGCTGCTGATTTGCGCGAACTACGCACACAGAAGAGGCTGAGCCTGGCAGAAGCTGCACGGGGGCTACATCTGGGTGTTGATGTGTGGAAAAAATTCGAGGATGGCGTGATCGAACTGCTCAGCCTGAGCGAACAGCAACTGGCACGCCTGGCGCACTTTTTCCAGGTCGGCACAGAGCAGTTTGGCACCTTGCTGAATAACAGTCAGCCAACCTTTACGCTCAATCGCCGTCAAACAGCTCAGGCGGCGCGCAGCGGCCAAAATAAACCAAAGAAACAGAGCTTTGCCGAGGCGATTGAGAAAAGCTCGATGTCAAAGCAGGAGAAACAGGAGTGGCTGGCAGATTAATTATCGCCTCTCGTGGCATATCCCACATACGCTACGCTTTTAAACCAGCCTGGACCCATCTTAAAGCGGCCCTTGACGAAACCGCGAGGCATGAAGCCCGTCAGCTCGCGCACGTGTAAATCGCTCACTGTAAGTAGGCCCTGGAGTTCAATCGGTTTGATAAAGCTGTGATAATTATGAATGCCAGGCTTTAAGCCGCCGCTGGGAAAGTTTTCACCGTACCAGATCAGCACTGCTCGTGCCATCAGCGTGCGGTTGATAGTATCAAAAACGAAGACCCCCCCCGGCGCGAGGACACGCGCAATTTCCTTGATTGTGGCTGGCAGGTCGCGAACATGCTCCAGCACATCAAGGCAGACGATTACCGAGAAACTGCCGTCCGCGTATGGTAATGACTCCGCATAGCCTCGTTGATAGTAAATGTTGTGACCCAGCCCATGCTCCTGGGCATGTGCACGAGCCGTAGCCAGTGCGCCCAGAGAGGGCTCTATCCCCACCATTATTGCCCCGCGCTGCGCGAGTTGCTCACAGATCAGACCTCCGCCACTCCCCACTTCTAAAATCTCCTGTTGCGCAAGCGCCCCCTTTCCAGACACCCTGCTGATACAGGACTGGATGTAATCACAGCGATCAACGGTCATCTGGTAGAGAAAACAACCTTCATCCCACCAATCAAATGAGGAGAAAATCTCTTCCTGTGGCAGTTTACGTTTCAGCACATCAGCCTCCTTGCTGTGATATATGTATAGTTACCTACCATTATAGCAGCTTGCTGCACCAATAGACACGATTGGGTTAGAATAGATGTCGATGCAACCTATGATTGTTCAAATACGTCTTTATAAGTATGAAGCTAGACAATAGCCCTGGATCTACCAGGTTCTAAGAATAAATCAAGGGATAAAACGTGTTATAATAGGGGATATCGCAGTTGAATGGCGGTGAGAGGATAAATTTATCATGGCAATGTTCGAAAGCTTATCGAAACGACTTGAAGGGGTATTTACAAATCTTAGTGGTAAGGGCAAACTGACCGAAGCAGATGTCGATGAGGCTATGCGTGAAGTACGGCTTGCGATGCTGGAAGCCGATGTCAGCCTCAAGCTAGTGCGTCAATTTGTCGAACGCGTTAGAGCGAAGGCGGTTGGCACTGATATACTGGGTAGTTTCTCGCCGGCGCAGCAGGTGCTCCAGATCGTCAATGAAGAATTGGTAGAGATGCTTGGCGGGACTGATAACAAGAATCAGCTCGACCTGGGTGGAGCGCCTCCAAATGTGATTATGCTGGTAGGGCTACAAGGTTCGGGCAAAACGACTACTGCTGCCAAGCTTGGCAACTACCTGCGCAAGCAGGGTCAGCGCCCGTTGCTTGTCGCTGCCGATGTGTATCGTCCCGCGGCCGTCCACCAACTTCAAACACTGGGCAAACAGGTCGGCATCCCGGTGTATGCCGAGCCGCCAGGAGCCAACCCGGTGGACATCAGCGTGCATTCGCTGGCATATGCGCGTGACCAGGCAGCCACTGTAGTCATTCTAGATACAGCAGGCCGTCTCAACATCGACGAGCGCATGATGCAGGAAGTCACCACTATTCGCAATCGCGTCCACCCACGCGAGGTATTGCTGGTGGCTGACGCTATGACCGGTCAGGAAGCGGTACGTGTGGCGGATGATTTCAATAAGGCAGTCTCGTTGACAGGCTTGATTTTAACCAAGATGGAGGGTGATGCAAGGGGCGGCGCAGCGCTCTCGATTCGCTCGGTAACGGGTGTACCGATCAAATTCATGGGCGTGGGCGAAAAAACTGATGCATTGGAACCTTTTTATCCAGATCGCCTGGCATCGCGTATCCTGGGTATGGGAGACGTGCTTTCTCTAATCGAACGTGCGCAGGAAGCAATCGACGAGGAAGAGGCGTTGAAAGCCCAGGCCAAGCTGCAAGAGGGCAAATTTGACCTGGAAGATTTTCTCAATGCCATGCGCCAGTTGAAACGCATGGGACCATTGCGCCAGGTGATGGAGATGATGCCCGGTTTCAACAAATTGGCAGATATGCCGGATATGGAAGAGGCCCTTGAAGGGGACCAACTCAAACATATCGAGGCAATGATCCTTTCAATGACTTTAGAGGAAAGACACAATCCCGAAATTCTCAATGGAAGCCGGCGTAAACGTATCGCTCGTGGCAGTGGTACCACTCCTCAGGATGTGAACCAGTTACTCGGACAATTCAACGAGATGCGCACGATGATACGCCAGGTCAGCAGCGGTAAAGGTCCCTGGGCTAAGCTGGCCCGGCAGTACGGAGGAGACGCGGGCATCCCTGGCATGCCTGCTGCTCCTGCTCTGCCAAGGCCGGCCGGGCATGGCCATAGTGGGGGTAAGAAAACGGGTAAGGCCGCTCGTAAAGAGAAACGTAAACAGAAAGCACGCAGTGGACGGAGGTAGCCCAGTATGCGCACAAGTCGTTCCATCCATATTTCTCAGTCAATACTTGGAGGAGTATTGATCGGCATGATGCTGCTTATCACCGCTTGTGGTGGCAGTCCACAATCACAGCAGCAGGCAAGCCAGAATAAGGCTAAACTCGATCAAACGATCCAACACGCCAAAGCAATCGGCGTACCCAGCTCGGCCCTGCAACCTATCCTTAAGCAGGAACAACAACTGAGCAGTACCGGTGCGCCATTTTCGCCATTTAATGATCAGACCGATACAAACTATTATACTAATCTCGCCACCCGTTACCAGCAGCTGGGGGTACAGGCTGAGGGGGTGATTAGTAATATCACCGATCAATACAGCACACAGGCCGAGCAGGATATGCATAACTTCCAATCGGCTCTCTCGGCACAGCGTTTAAGAAAAGCCGGCAATACGCAAGCCTTTGTACAGCTCTATAACACAGATACTTCTCTATTAGCTAGCGCGCAATACCCTAAAGATTACGCGGCTATCAGCAATGACGCACGCACGCAGACCGGGGCATTGGCCTCATTGAGTACGACCTACACTCAGCTCACCACCTTTGGGAACACTATTAACCAGATGAAGGCGGCCCGGCTGGATGTCACCGCCATGCAGTCCCAATATCAAAGCGACCTGGGAACTCTGAACAAGGCTACAATATCCCTCGATTTCCAGAATCTCTATACGCTCATCAATGTGCAATACCAGGAAGCAGTAGTTAATTCAATTCAAGCGCTGCCGTTTGTGAGTACGGCTAAACTGGCTCAGTTCCAATCACAGTTGAAACTGTTGAAAACCTATGGGATGAATCCCAGCAACTACACGAGTCTTTATAATACTGACCAGGCGGCGATGAAAAAGGCTACCAGCATCCATGATTACCTGCGCGTCTCCCAAAAGATCGATACGGACATGGCATCAATGCACGATGACCTGGTGCAAGGTGAATCCAGCTACCTGGTCGGTGAACTCGACCGGGAATCCAATGCATGGGGGAATGCGCACCTCTACCATGATAATTTCGATGGCAACAACTATAGCTACACTGCCGGTTATTGGTTGTCAGGTATCGGGTACTGGTTTAACAGGGAGCTTGGTTGGACCTCCCTGCCATCCGACTTCCAGGCGGTGGTTGACGAGGAGAATAACGAATTCTTCAACCTGCACATGCTGGAACAAGACTATTCTGACCACACGCCTTACAACCAGGTGCACGCCACCGACCGGGAAATGATGCAGCACTACCCCAGCCTCCAGCATGGGACGGTACTGATGATTTCGCAGGTTGAACAGGTCCTGCGCTTCTACAAGGACGACAAGCTGATCCGGGCTTTCTATGTAACAACCGGGCGCAATGAAAAGCCCGCACTGCCAGGAGTCTGGACTGTGCAGAATCGACAAGCACCGACCGAGTTCAAATCGTCTGATCCGCCGGGTTCGCCATACTGGTATCCACCGACGCCTATTAATTATGCGATCCTATACCACTGGGGCGGCTTCTTTGTTCACGATGCCTGGTGGCGTATAAAATTTGGCCCTGGCACGCAGTTCCCTCACTATGATGGCTACGGGGATCCGGCGTTCGCGAACAACGGCAGCCATGGCTGTGTCAACATGCAGGAGAACGACGCGGCCTGGGTGTATGCCAATACAGACTGGAACACACAGATCGCGATGTACTAAGTACAGCATCAACTAACTTTTGCGATAGCAAAAAGCTGAACTTGTTCCACGAATAGTCACATGAGAGAGAGCAGCCTGGCTGCTTTCTCTCATGGTATCAGAGCCCAGAAGAAGCGATGAGGCCTCCGTCGCCCTTAAAAGGTTCCTCTTATGCTTTCCCACCTGGGGCGGCTCCCCCATTGCTGGGTCTACTACAACAATTTTTAGAAACTTCAAAAACACTCTCCTATTGAACACGCTAGGGAAAACAACCTACACTGGTCTCTGAATGGCAGGCCGCATTCTTGCCGAATGCACTCCCTTAGCTCAGCTCGAAGGCATTGGTGCCATAACAACGAGTATGAGCACCCTACAAGAACAATCACAAAAAAACGACGCTGCGTTCGTTCCAAACTATATACGCACACAGCATCGTTTTTTAGCCTCTAACGAGGAACGGGCCAAGCTTTGGCAATCACAGTTTCGGTTCTTGGGACCAGTGTATCGAAAAGTGAAAAGTGTACGATAAAAATTGGAGTGATTAGCCCCACGCAAGTTGATGGGAAAGCTCACCATTCAAACCATGCTTTTCTACAGCAAGCCGAGTTCTCTGGCTTTCAGGGCTGCCTGCGTCCGGTCGCGCACACCCAGCTTGCCCAGGATATTGCTGAGGTGGTTCTTGACGGTGCCGCCGGCGATGTAGAGGGTCTCGCTGATCTCGCGATTGGAAGCCCCACGCGCCAGCAAGGCCAGGATCTCCCGCTCCCGCTCGGTCAACTGCGCCACGTCGCTCACGCCGACGAACGCAGGAGTGGCGGGAGCGATCATTGCGGGCTCGATGGGTGCAGAAGAGAAAGAGGCAAGGACTTTGTGTGCGACATCGGGATGCAGGAGGACCTGACCCTGTGCGACCACCCGAATGGTCGTGGAGAGCTGCTCGGCGGTGATATCTTTGAGCACATAGCCCAATGCTCCCGCTTGCAGACCCGCCTGGATTAACTCTCGGTCATCGAAAGTCGTCAGGATGACCACGCGGATCTCCGGCCAGCGCTCGATGATGGCACGCGTCGCGGCAATGCCATCCAGACGCGGCATGCGCACATCCATCAGCACCACATCGGGGGCCGTTCGCGTGGCCGCGAGGCGTTCGATCATGGCCAGCGCTTCCTCGCCATCCCCGGCCATGCCGACCACCTCCAGGTCCGGCTCCAGCTCAATCAGCTTGCGAAAGCCCTCGCGCAGCAGGCGCTGGTCATCCACAATCAGCACACGGAGACGCTCTGTCATGGCTAGACCTTCTCCCTGGCTTTGCGTGCTCCCGTGGCGCTGTCCTCCGCTTGTCCCGATTTCTTGAGCGGGAGCACTACTTCGACGCGCCAGCCGTGCCCGGGTTGGGGGCCAGCCTGCAGCGTCCCATCCAGCAGCGCGACGCGCTCGCGCATGCCCCGCACGCCGAAGCCAGGCGCTGTTTGCTCATGCTCCGGCGGGCACCCCTGGCCGTTGTCCAGCACGGTCAGTTCCACCTGTCCCTCCTCTCCACCGCTCGTGGAGAGGCGCAGCAGCACCTTGGTGGCATGCGCATGCTTGCGAATATTGGTCAACGCCTCCTGCGCGCAGCGGTAGAGCGTCTTGCACAGTTCCGGGTGCAGCGGGTGCGTCGCCTCTTCCAGATCGAGCGTGATCCGGGTCTCGCGGCAGGTGGCTTCAAATTCCGCCACCAGTCTACGCAGTTGCTCCTGCAACGAGCCTGCGGAGGCTTCATCGGGTCGGAGCGCCTCAACGGAGTGACGGACTTCCGTCAGGCAGGCTTTTGCCACCTGTCGGGCCTGCAGCAGTTCCTCGTGCAGACGGGGATCGCCGCGCGCTTCGAGCTGGGTGGCCGTTTCCAACTGGACCGAGAGGAGCGTCAGCGCGTGGCCAAGCGTGTCGTGGATCTCACGGGCAATCCGGTTGCGCTCGCGAATGGCCGAAAGTTCCTCCATCTGGGCGCTATACTCCTGCAGGCGCGTGTGGGCCGCTGCTAACCTGGTGTTGGAGGCATCCTTCGCCGTGTGGGCCAGCGCGAGTTCGCGGATGATCGCCGCGTATGCATAGATGGAGAGAAACGAGAGCAGGAGGCCCACCTGGCTGCTGACATCCCAGTCCGGGACGATGAGGCGGATCGCGAGGTAGGAACTCAGGCAGAGGGCGCCTGCTGCGAGCAGACTGAGAGACCGTGGTTTGATCGCCGTCATATAGGCAGTCGTGATGACCGGCAGCAGCGGGAGCCAAGAGGGGTTCGTGCCCGGCAAGGGGATGAATTGGGAGGCGCAAGCCAGGCAGAACAGGGCCAGCAACCACCAGGGATGTGGGCGTCCCTCGAACCGCCGTAGTCCGATATGATAGATCACGAGCCAGGTCCCATAGGCCCCCGTGAGCAGAAGCAAACTGACCAGGGTGAGAGGTTGCGTCGTCAAGACACCTGAGAGATAGCCCACGCAGGCGAAACCAGAGACGACCCAAGGGATCCACCGCAGGTACCAGCCTACTAATGGCATGGATTGTGTTTGGATGATCTGCCCTTGCTTGAATTTCATGAGTGTACCCGCCGACTGTGAGAGATGCGCTTCTTTTCCGTAGTATACCTCACGGGCCTTTCCGCTCGCCAGTGTCTGCAGTCATAGGTGTGCTCAACAGGACCTATGACGCTGGTCATAGGTCTGTCGAGCACACCTATGACCAGCGTCATAGGGTCCAGGACCAGAAATAGGCCCGTGCTTCGTGACTGATGGGACTTGTGTCGTCCTGCTCATGCTGGCTATACTCAGCACAAGGAAGATGGCTCTCTCACCAGTGCCTGTCCATCCGGCAAAGCAGTTGCTAGATGGTTGTTTCGCGAAAGGATCTTTTCTCATGGGACTCATGCTCAAAGGCGTTTCTCCATCGTCACAAGGGGTTGCCATGCCCGCTGCTTCATCCCTGCGCGCCAGCATCACCACCCTTTATCGCCGCGCCGACCTCGCTCCCGCCGTGCTGATTGTCGCTTTCATCTCGTTCCTGGCCCATGTGCTGGTCGGTGACAATTACGGCTATTTCCGCGATGAACTCTATGTGCTGGCCATGAGCCAGCATCCCGCCTTTGGCTATGTGGATGTCCCGCCGCTGGTTCCCTGGATCACGCTGATCCCCCGCTTGCTCACCGGCAATGCCTTATGGGCCATTCATGTGATCTCGGCCCTGGTCTGCGCTGGGACGATCCTCCTGACCGGACTGATGGCGCGGCTCCTGGGCGGCACGAGGTGGGTCCAGGGACTCGCTGCCCTGGCATCAGCGACGGCCCTCGTCCTGCTGGGACTCGGCTCGCAGTACAGCTATGATGTCTTCGATGCCTTCTGGTGGGCGCTGGCCGCCACGATCCTCATCGCCCTGCTGCGCGAGGAACGCCCCCGCGGCTTCCTCGCGTTCGGCCTGGTGGCGGGTCTGGGATTGTTGACGAAGGAGACCATCCTCTTCTGGGGGTTCGCCCTGGTCGTCGGCTTGCTGTTGACCCGACAACGCCGCCTGCTGTTCACCCGCTGGACGCTGTTTGGTGGCCTGATCGCCTTCGCGCTCGTCTCGCCATTCCTGCTCTGGAATGCCTTCAATGGGTGGGCATCGTTCCACTATTGGGCGGGCTATTCCCACAATCATAGCGCCGGTGGGTCGCCCCTCGATTTCCTGATCAACCAGATCCTTGTCATGAATCCCTTCTCGGTGCTCTTGTGGGTGGCAGGCCTGTGGTACTTCTTCTCCGCACGCGGGGCGCGCTATCGGGTCTTCGGGTGGGCGTATCTCATCCTCTTCGTCCTCTTCATCGCTACCCGTGGGAAATCCTATTTTCTGGCGCCGGCCTACCCGCCGTTGTTTGCTGGTGGGGCGGTGCTGGTCGGTACATGGCGAGTGCGCTGGCGCAGATGGGTCGCGGTCTATCCCGTGGTGCTGGCTGTGAGTGGCGTGCTGCTGGCCCCCGCGGTGATGCCGGTGCTGCCCCCCACCGTGTATGCACATATTTATGGCAAGAGTGGCAACTCAGGGTCGCAGCAGGAGTCAGGCGATAGCTACGGCTTGCCGCAGTCCCTGGCGGATCGCTTTGGCTGGGAGGAACAGGTCGCGTTGATTGCTCAGGTGTATCACAGCCTGCCACCGGATGAGCAGCGTGTGGCCTGCATCTTTACCTCCAATTATGGCGAGGCTGGGGCGCTCGTGCAATTTGGTGGGCGCTATCATCTACCAGAGCCGATCAGCGGACACAACGCCTTCTATCTCTGGGGACCGCAAGGGTGCACCGGTCAGGTTCTCATCACGATCAATATTGCTCCCCAGGACGCTGCACGGGGGTTCAGCTCGGTGACGCTGGCCGCCAGGACTTCCTGCGCTGCATGTGTGGACTTTGAGAATCAGGCTCCGATCCTGATCTTGCGGCAGCCGAAGGCGAAGGTACCATTCGCGGTGCTCTGGGCACAGGCGAAGCATTACGATTGAGGCCGCTCATCGGTTGGGGTCACGACATGTTTCCCCGCGCGCATCCAGGCTTCGGCGATAGACACGCTCAGAGACAGAGCTGAGGAGATTGACTCATGAAAAGCCGAACATGCTTTGAGCCAATGAGAGAAAGAGAGCCTTGGCGCGTTATGCCAACGCGAGAATTCGAAGCGACCACGCCAAAGCCTCGCGAAGCGAACAAGACCCATGTGCATGCCGCCGCCAAACGAAGAACACGAGGCAGGACCATCTGGCAATTCGTGCGTTTCGGGCTCGTTGGCTGTGTGAATACCATCATCGACCTGCTGGTGCTCAATGGCCTGCTCTGGCTCTGGCCAGCGCAGGGCACTGCCAGGCTCCTGCTCTTCAATACGCTTGCCTACGCTTGTGGCGCGCTCAATAGTTTCGTCTTCAACCGCTATTGGACGTTTCGGCGCGAAGGTCCGCCCAACGTGCGTGAAGGAGCGCGCTTTCTCCTGGTGACCCTGGCCGCGATTGCCTGCAACGATCTCATCCTGTGGTTGATGAGGAACATCTTGCACCCGGTGCATCTCAACCCGGCGCTCTGGACGAATGTCTCCAAAGTGGTGGCCATCGGGGGCACGATCCTGCTCTCATACCTGGGCATGCGCCTGTGGGTCTTTGTGCAGTCGTCTCACGAGAAACTGCGCGTATGCGGAGCCTTTTTTCAACGTGGTGGGAAAAGCAGCCTGCCAGAGATGACTCAAATGTGCACACCCATCTCTTCGTCTCAGCAAACCACGGTGGGTTCATCGTTCACCACACACGGCCTCTCGGTCGTTCTCCCGGCCTATAACGAAGAACAGGTTATGGCCTCGACCGTCGAGCAGGTCACGCGCGAACTGGCTAACCTGACCAGAGACTTTGAGGTGATCGTGGTCAATGATGGCAGCACAGATCGCACCGGGGCCGTCCTCTCCGCCCTGCAGAAGCTGGACCGGCGCATCCGTGTACTCACGCACAAACGTAATCAGGGCTATGGCGCGACGCTGGCCGATGGCTTTGCCGCTGCCACGAAGGACCTGACATTCTTTATGGATTCTGATGGTCAGTTTGATATACGCGACCTGAAGCGCTTTCTCTCCCTGATCGATGAGTACGATGCCGTGATTGGGTATCGCGTGAAGCGCCAGGATACCTGGATGCGCAAGCTCAATGCCTGGGGTTGGAAGCTCGTTGTCAAGCTGGCTCTGGGCATACATGTGCGCGATATTGATTGCGCGTTCAAGCTCCTGCGCACCGATTTTCTCCAGCGCCATCCGCTTGAAACACGCGGAGCGATGATCAACGCCGAGCTGCTCTACAGGCTCAACGCCGCTGGCTGCACTCTCAGGGAAGTTGGGGTTCGCCATCTGCCCCGTGGGGGCGGGCGAGCTACAGGAGCCAATCTGCATGTGATCGGGCGCGCCTTCCGAGAGCTTTTTTCTTTCTACGCGCAAATGGCGGCGCGAGGGATTGTCTGACATGTCAGTAAGCTCATTCGACCGAATTTTGTAATGTACACTTTTTTGCTCTGTCAAGAGCAAGAGCGATGTGTTCTGCTCTATTCAGAGCAGATAGTTCTACTAGACTTCGGAGTGACGTGTGGCAACAAACCGACATCAAGCTCTGGTGCTTGAGCAAGGCACGGGCGCAACACAGCACTGCGGAGAGCAAGGAGTTGTATGGGAATGCCAGAACCAATTATTCACATCGAACACCTTTCCCGCTTCTTTGGCACGGTCAAAGCCGTTGATGATCTCTCGCTGGAGGTGCCTGCGGGCATCGTCTTCGGGTTTCTCGGGCCGAATGGGGCGGGCAAAACCACGACCATCCACCTGCTGCTGGGCCTGCTGGAACCAACAACGGGTCAGGCCAGGATCCTGGGTTTTGATACGCGCACCCAGGCCGATGCCATTCGCGCCCGCAGTGGAGCGCTGCTCGAATTTGCCGGACTCTACGAGCGCATGAGCGCCCAGGACAATCTTGACTTCTACGGGCGCATCTACCAGATGCCGGCACCTGATCGCAGGGCGCGCATCAAAGAACTGCTCACCCACCTGGAATTATGGGACCGCCGTCGCGATCAGGTGAGCACCTGGAGCCGGGGCATGAAACAGAAACTCGCGGTCGCCCGCACGCTCTTGCACCACCCGCCACTCGTCTTCCTGGATGAGCCGACCGCCGGGTTTGATCCGATAGCGGCGGCGGCTTTGCGCGAGGACCTGGCCAGCCTGGTCGCACGCGAAGGGGTGACGGTCTTCCTCACCACCCACAATCTGACCGAGGCCGAAAAGCTCTGTGCCCAGGTCGGCGTGATTCGCCAGGGCAAACTCGTCACGGTTGGCGCCCCCGATGAACTGCGTGCCAGGACCGGCGGCCCGCAGGCAGAGATTGTGGGGCGTGGCTTCACCGAGCAGATGCTGGCCACGCTCAGAGAACGGCCAGAGGTCGCCCATGCCGAATTGCACAACAGCCATCTCCTCCTGGAACTGCGCGGCGAGAGCAAGATGGGTCCGCTCGTGGGCCTGCTGGTGCAAGCAGGCGCAGAGGTGGAGGAAGTGCGCCGGGGCAAGGCCAGCCTGGAAGACGTGTTTTTGACACTGATGGAGGAAGAACAGAGATGAACGATATCTGGACCATGATGTGGAAAGAATCGAAGGACCTGCTCTTCCAGGGCGGGTGGAGGGCATCGATACGCCCCTTGCTCTTGATCGGTATTATGGGTATCTACCTCCCATTGCAGTTCGGGCTTCAGTGGCTAGCACTCTCGCCTATCGAGCTGTTTGTGATTCTCTGGATTCCATTTTCTGTAATCATTAGCTTTATTGGCGATGCCATCGCTGGGGAGCGTGAGCGACATACCCTAGAAACTTTGCTGGCCAGCCGCATATCCGATCGAGCGATTCTGCTGGGGAAGGTTGTTGTGACCGTGGGATATGCCTGGGGAATGGCTCTCGGTGGCCTTCTGCTCGGCCTGATTCTGGTCAACCTGTTCAGGGGGAACGGTGGGGGGTGGATGTTCTATCATCCTTTCGACCTGTTCCTTGAAGCTCTTGCGTTGAGTCTACTGACCTGTCTACTGGGAGCAAGTGCCGGAGTGCTCGTATCGCTGCGGACATCGACAGTAAGGCAAGCGCAACAAATCTTGGGTATAGGCACAGTAGTGCTGGTGTTTGGAGGGATTTCTGCCTTGCAAGCATTGCCTGCGAATTTTGTCGCGTCGTTAACCTATTCGCAGTTTTTGCTCCTTGTCATGGCCGTGATCGCCGTGCTGGATGCGATCTTGCTGGGAGTCTCGCTGGTGAGTTTCCGACGCTCACGCTTGATTTTGAGCTAAGGTCTAGGACTGCTTTGTTAGTTTCGCTGAAGCAGATTTCACTCAAGCCACATGGCAGGCTCATTCCTCTTGCATTGATCGCCAAAGAGTGGTCTCAGCCAGTTGGCTTGTAGAGCCGGCCGAACCGAAACTAACAAAGCAGTGCTAGTGGGTCCAGTCTGTACCCACTAGCACAACCGGCAGCTGCGCCGCGCTTTGAACACGGAGGTTCTAGGTTCGAGTCCCGGGTGGGTAGCTCGCGTGAGCGATCCTTAGGAGCTGTCACTGCGTTGAGGCGCTGGAGAACCTCGCGTAGGCTCTCTCTGACATGTGGCAGCCAGGGCCAGAAATAGGCCCGTGATTCGTGACTGATGGAACAGGTGTCGTTGTAAATTTTGGAATGAAATGGGCGAGTGCGCAGGAAGCCAGAAACAGCCAGCAGAGCGGAAGGAGCTCTCCTCTGGTGATGAGCAAAAACCTTACTATTTCCTATTGCACGTTTTACCGCCCATTTCATTACCAAAATTCCGCCCATGGAATAAAAAGATTTACACCGCAAAGAGCCATATGTTTTCGGTCGGCATCGATGATGCGTTGATCGACATCGGGATGCGCTTTCTCTAACTAGGCATTTACGCGCTCAGTTCGTGTCGTATACCAACCTGCGCACTGAGCAGGAACTCCTCGTAGGCTGCACGCAATTTGGGGTAGCGCAGTAGAAAGAATCCAGCATACTCCTGTGTGAGCGCGCGCGGTTGGCGCAGCAAACGCATACTCACTTCTTTGAGCAAGTGATTGCCTTTCTTGCCGTTGCATGCTTTACAGGAGGCAACGAGATTTTCCCACGTGCTTTGTCCACCACGGGAGCGCGGCACCACGTGATCGAGTGTCAGGTCGCGGGTACGCTTGCCACAATACTGGCAAGTTTCGTCATCGCGCAGCAAGATATTAGCGCGTGTAGGCTGAAGCGCCACACGCGGGACGCGAACATTGGCGAGCAACTGCACAATGACGGGCCGCTCCAGTTCAAGGCGGCGGGCTCGAATGCTCTCCTCAATCAACTCGCGCACGCTATCATCTACAAACGTCACTTTCTGCTTAGAAAGCAGCACAATGAGACGACGCTCGGGGATGACTGAAAGAGGCTGGAGTGAAGAATTCAATACGAGAACAGGCATGGATGACTTTCCTTCCTCTCTGTCAGAGCCGATACCGAGAGCAGACAGCGAGGAAGAAGCGTATATGAGGGAAAGGGAAGGGGAGCAACCCATTCCTTTCAGCTTCTACCGCCGCCTGCGACGACGACTAGATGGATAGGGGGTAAAGCCTTTTGCGCGTCCAGGGAGATCTGGCACTGCGTGGCATCCTCCGCCTTCCCAGCGTTGTATACGCGGACGCTGGCAGGCGGTAGTCAGACTATAGCATCCAGTTGCCCTGGATGAAGTCATCTGATATGCCCGCATCTATGTCTCCTGTTACTTCCTGATTGTGTGACACTTCTTTAAGAAAGCGTTTGTGCCATCCTGGTCGGGGTGAGAGGACTTGAACCTCCGACCTCAGCGTCCCGAACGCTGCGCGCTAGCCGACTGCGCTACACCCCGGTTTAACTATTCCGCGCAAGTGATTCGCTGGCCCTATCCAGTGAACCATGCTTGACAAGTGCCTGGTTCGCTTGAGCATTGCCGTTGAGCGGCTCTATACGAACCACGTACCTCCCCTGCTTCAAGAGTAGTATAGCATAACCGTGCAAGTTTTGACAATAGCGGGATCAATCTTCAAGTTCCCGTACAAGCTGATCAGCCAGCGCAAAGGAGTAGTTCTGCCCGCGATCATGCGGGTAGACCTGGAACATGTTCGCCATCCATACGCCATTGAGCGGCGTGTGCAGGGGAGGAATATGCTCGCGATAGTCTGTTGTGACAATGGGCTGGGCAAAGGGTGCATTGAACATCCAGCTTTCCTGTACCCAACCAGGTTCAAAAGCCGGGTTGATACGTTTGAGATACGGCAAGAACTCCTGCAGGACCTCTTCCCTGCTCATCTTGAACAAGGAATCATCCATCGGACGATAGTTACCGAGATAGATGAGGTGCCGCCCACCATATTCAGAGGGCGAACGGAAGTTGGTGTGCTCAACAAGGCTGGTGAAAGGATAGCCGGGGTCACAGGGATTGATCCAATAGCTATCAGTGAGCTGGCGGTCCAGAGATAATATGAGACATTGCGCGCCATACGCCTGCCCCCAATCATAACGGGCGCGGTAATCGGCGGGGAGCGCGGGTATGAGGCGACAGGTCAGACGAGTAGCCATGGTGGAGATGACGCGGTCAACCGTCCAGGATCCCCGGCCGGTTTGAACTTCCCAGTGTCCATCATCGAGCGGTTCAACCCTCTCCACGCGGGTTCCAAGCAAGACTTTACCTCCCGCAAGGCCGATGCGCTCCACCAGCCGCTCGTAGAGTTGTTGGAAGCCGCCGCGCAGGTAACCAAGGTATGTAGTACGGTCGTGAAAGCGCGCCCAGAACCACGGGAGGGCGACCTGGTCATGCATGGCCCCAAACTTGGCAACAAAGAGCGGCTCGAACACCATACCGTATGGACGTTTGCCCATCCAGCGGCGCAGCCACGGCTCGGCGGTTTTCCCCTCATAGGGACCAGAGCCGCTAAGTTTGAGGACTGCGCCTACGGCGGCTACACGCAGGCGTTCATCGATACGCAGCGGTGAAAATCTCAGCAAGGTGAGAGGAGAATCGATTTGCTGAAATTTGCCGTCAATCAGGCAAACAGTGCGGGGATGGGACCATTCCAGCTTATCACCCAGGCCTAGTTCCTGTATGAGCTTGATAGCAGTTGTATCAGTACGAAAAAGATGATGGTAGAATTTTTCCAGCCACGTATCGCCTACCCGAAAACCTGCCGCCAGGCCACCTGCAGTCGTTTCTTGCTCAAAGACTATCACCGGGTGACCTGCCTTTGCCAGGCGATAGGCAGCACCCAGCCCCAATGCGCCCCCACCAAGTATGGCATACCGCGTATTCAACTAATGCGTTTCCTCCTGTCCTGGAGCCCAGCGCAGATTGGGTCTGCGAGCCGCTAACGCCTGGTCTAACCTCCCGACGGGCGTTGTATGCGGCGCGGTCTTGACGATCTCGGGGTCCGTGCGTGCCTCCTCGGCAATCTGGCGCATTACACTCACGAAGTAATCCAACGTCTCGCGGGTCTCCGTCTCGGTCGGCTCGATCATCAGCGCCTCATGCACGATCAGTGGGAAGTAGATGGTTGGCGCGTACATGCCAAAGTCGAGGATACGCTTGGCAATGTCAAGCGCCGTGACACCATACTCCTCCTTCTGGCGTTCAGCCGTGGCAACGAACTCATGCTGGCACATCTCCGGATAGGCGATCTCGTAGTCGGACGCCAACTCGTGTCTGAGGTAGTTCGCATTCAGAATGGCACTCTGCGCAACATGCAGCAGACCATCGGGTCCATAGGTACGAATGTAGGTGTACGCGCGCACCAGCACACCGAAGTTGCCCTTATTGGCACGCACTTTGCCGATTGACCGCGGCCCTGGATCAGCCCAGTAATAGCCATTGTCCCCTTTTTCAGGTAATGGACCTGGCAGGAAAGGTACCAGGTGTTCTTTGACGCCAATCGGGCCTGAACCCGGTCCACCACCGCCATGCGGAGTGCTGCATGTCTTGTGCAGATTGAAGTGCACTACGTCAAAGCCCATATCGCCAGGGCGAGTAATGCCCAGCACAGCATTGGCATTTGCGCCATCATAATAAAGTTGCCCACCGGCCTCGTGTACCATCTTCGCAATCTCTAGGACCTTACTATCGAAGAGACCTAGTGTATTGGGATTGGTCATCATAATCGCGGCGACATTGGCCGCATGCTCATCAAGCACTTCCTTGAGATGTTCTATTTCGATCCCGCCGGTTCGCGGATCGGTCTTGATCTCGACGGACCTGTAGTCGGCGAGGGTGGCACTGGCGGGATTGGTACCATGCGCGTTATCGGGGATCAGCACGAGATTGCGATGCCCTTGACCATTGTTTTCATGGAAGGCTTTGATCAGCATCAGGCCGGTCAGTTCACCATGCGCGCCCGCGGAGGGCTGCAGGGTAACGCGAGCCATGCCGGCGATTTCAGCCAGGTATTGCTCTAGCTCGTAAAACAACTGGATAGCGCCCTGCACAGTACTATCCGGCTGCAAAGGATGGATATGAGCAAAGCCCGGCAGCGCAGCCATGTCTTCGTTTAACTTTGGATTGTACTTCATTGTGCAGGAGCCAAGCGGATAAAAACCCGTATCCACGCCAAAGTTACGCTGCGAGAGGTGGGTATAGTGGCGCACAATCTCTATTTCGCTTACTTCTGGCAGTGGCGCGGATTCTTTGCGCAGCATGCCCTCCGGAATCATGCTTTGCGGCGATTCCGTGGGAACATCCATCGCCGGCATAGTGGCTGCGCGCCGGCCAGGAGCGCCTATTTCAAAGATCAGGTTCTCAACACTCATGCCTGCACCTCCTTTAACACATCTACGAGATAGTCAATTTCTTCTTTGCTACGTGTCTCGGTCACGCAGAAGAGCATGTCGTTGGGCATGTCGGGATAGCCATCTCTAAGCGCGTAACCGCCGGTGATGCCCGCCTGCTCAAAATGCTGCTGGAGCCTCTGTGCCGAAACGGGAGCGGTGATCACAAATTCATCAAAAAATGGGCTGCTGAATGCCGCTTTGTAGCCTGGAAGCGCGGTGATCTGGCGGAAAGCGTAATGGGCCTTCTGGAGGCACAATTCGCCAAGCTCGCGGAAGCCTTGCTTGCCCAGAGCCGCCAGGTAAATCGTGGCACCGACGGCCAGCAGCGATTGATTGGTGCAGATATTGGAAGTAGCGCGCTCACGCCGTATATGCTGCTCGCGAGTCTGCAAAGTCAATACATACCCGGTTTGTTTCTGGCCGCCTTCTTCGACAGTTTGTCCAACGAGCCGACCTGGCAACAAGCGCATATATTTGCTGCGAGCCGCCATAAAGCCGAGTGCAGGCCCGCCATAGCTCATGGTATTACCAAAGCTCATGAGTTCACCCACAGCGATATCGGCTCCATATTCGCCGGGTGATGCCAGCACACTCAACGAAGCAGGTTCAGTAATAGTGGCAACAAAGACGGCTTTGCCTTTGTGCGCAACTGGCTCAATAGCACGCATATCTTCGATACAGCCGAAGAAATTGGGCTGCTGGATAACTACAGCGGCTGTCGTTGCACTCACAGCCGCATCCAGGTCTTCGGGCGACGTAACACCGTTGCGTGTTGGCACTTCTTTGATGGTAAAACCTCGCGCATGAGCATAGGTATGTAAAACACGCCGGTACTGTGGATCAACCCCCATTGAGATAACCACCTCACCACGCCCCCCGGGACCAACCGCCAGTAGCGACGCTTCAACCATCGCGGTCGCTCCATCGTAGAGCGAGGCATTGGCGATATCTAATCCTGTAATTTGGCAGACCATGGTTTGAAACTCATAGATCGCCTGCAACATGCCCTGGCTGACCTCTGGTTGATAGGGCGTATAGGAGGTCACGAACTCCGAACGCCGCTGCAGATGCGGCACCACGCTCGGTATAGCGTGGTCATAGGTGCCCGCGCCCAAAAAGGAGACCACCACATCCAGGTTTTTATTCTTGGCCGCCATGCCGTTAAGCAAGCGTTTAAGGTCTGGTTCAGAAAGGGCGGGCGGAAGATTGAGAGGACGCCGCAGACGCACATTTTCGGGCACAGGCGCCAGCAAGTCCTCCAGCGAGGAAAGACCCAGCTTTTCCAACATGGCCTGCTGGTCTTCCGGCGTATTAGGTATATAGCTCATGCAGTAACACTCCCTTATAGCACGAGTGCAGGTATACGAATAAATGCAATAGGTCCTTACCTTCCCTGGAGATAGGCTTTATACTCATCGGCACTCATGAGGCTATCGAGTTCGGCAGGGTTGGTCATCTTTACGACCAGCATCCAACCATCATCGTAGGGTTTGTCGTTGATAAGTTCTGGCTTATCCTTCAATTCCTCGTTCACCTTCACAACTTCACCACTGATAGGGGAAACGAGTTCTGAGGTAGCCTTGACCGACTCTATATCGCCAAACTTTCCCTCATGTGTGACGCTCGAACCTGCATTCCAGGCTAATTCAACATAGACGATATCGCCAAGCTGATCCTGGGCGTAATCGGTAATGCCGATGGTTGCCTGGTCACCATCTGCACGTACCCATTCGTCCGTCTTGCTATATTTCAGGTTCGCAGGGTGATTTAAGCTGGCCATAAATAGTTGTCTCCCTTCTGAGTAATGCCCAAGGGGGCACACATAATGTCAACAAGGGCGCAATGCATTGCGCCCTTATGTTTGCCGCTTGTAAAATGGTAACGCTACGATCCGCGCTGCCGTGCGTTTTCCGCGAATGTCGATCAGTACTGTAGTGTCTACAACAGCATGGGCTGCTTCGACATAGCCCATACCAATGTTCTTGTTGAGCATCGGGCTTGGTGCGCCGCTGGTGAGTGCGCCGATCAGTTGATCGTTCTCGTAAACAGCATAGCCGCCACGACCTACGCCACGTTCAATCATCTCGATGCCGATAAGCTTGCGTTTGGGTCCCTTCTCTTTGACTTTGACCAGGGCATCGCGTCCGATAAAATCACCTTTGTCGAGCTTCACCGTCCAGCCCAGCCTGGCCTCCAGGGGGTTGGTCTGCTCATTAAGTTCGTGGTCATAAAGGCAGTAACCAGCCTCTAAACGCAGCGTGTCACGCGCGCCCAGCCCGGCAGGGAGCAGTCCATGCTCTTTTCCGGCAGCCAGGAGGTCATTCCAGAGCTTGATGGCATGCGCCGGGTCGCAGTAAAGTTCGAAGCCATCTTCTCCTGTATAGCCCGTGCGCGAGATAATGCAGTTTATGTCGTTTACCTTGCCTTGTGCGCAGTGGTAGTACCGAATGCTGGATAGATCCACCCCGGTCAGGGGCTGCAGGATGGCCTGGGCTTCCGGTCCTTGCAAGGCGAGCAGCGCGGTCGCGTCCGATTGATTCGTGACCTGGACATCAAAGTTCCTGGCCTGCTTTTCTACCCAGGCAAAGTCTTTGTCGATGTTGGCTGCGTTGACGACAATCATGTAGCGATCTCCAGCGAAATGATAAATAATCAGGTCATCGATTGTACCTCCATCAGGCAGGCAGAGTTGGGTGTAGAGCGCCTGGTTAATAGCGAGGCGCGCAACGTCGTTTGGGACAAGGTATTGCAGGAAAGCAAGTGCATCTTTACCCTCGACTTTGAATTCACCCATGTGGCTGACATCAAAGAGGCCGGCGCGTGTACGCACCGCGCGGTGCTCTTCCAGGATGCTGCTATATTGCACTGGCATTTCCCAGCCCCCGAACTCCACGAGGCGCGCCCCTAATGCAAGGTGCTGCTCATAGAGTGGGGTACGTTTCAGCGAGGTCGCTGCGGTGTCGTGTGCTGTCATGTTTGATTGCTCCATTGCAGTTTAGAGGACACTTGTGTCTGTTTCACTATATCAGATTTTAATTCTCACGACAATGTTCACCTCCTTGCAACACAGGGCTGCTGCAAGATCGGGAAGACGACGCGTGCGTGTGGGAGTGCAGAGGGGCGACAGCCCTTTGCCGGAGCGCGATAAGCAGTACAATGAAAACTCAGCATGCAGAAAAAGCCCCATTGTACGGTGGTTAGTTCAATGTTATTCCACAGTGATGACTACATTGCCCTTTTTGTGTCCTGTTTCGACATACCTGTGAGCCTCGACAATTTGTTCCAGCGGATAGCTTCGATCAATGACTGGTTTTATCTTTCCCGCTTCAACCAGCTCTTTGAGGAAGAGTAAATCTTCACTCTGGAGCTTTGGTGATCCATCATCGACTGAGATGTATTTCCCGTTCGGAGTGAGTGCTGTTTTGCACTGCACTTTCAATTTTGAGCTTTTTCTCTTTCCAACGGCATCAAAGATACAATCATACCGCCCTCCTCTGTTCGTAAAATCCTCTTTCGTGTAATCAATTACGGTATCTGCTCCCAGTGATTTCACTAATTCTAAATTCGTAGTACTGCATACCCCGGTCACTTCTGCCCCAAAGTGCTTGGCAAGCTGTATCGCAGCAGTCCCCACCGCTCCGGAAGCTCCATAGATCAGCACTTTTTTTCCGCTTTGGAGCTGACTTTTTCTCAGAAAATGCAAGGCTAACAGGCCTCCATAAGGAACAGCTGCGGCTTCCTCATAGGTGACAGTAGACGGTTTGAATGCCATCACACTGTTTTCCGGCAAGCAGGTGTACTCGGCATACGTCCCACATCGAATGTTAAAGGCATACACCTGGTTCCCCTTTTGAAAGCGTGTGACCTCTGTGCCGGCCGATTCAACTTCTCCCGCTAACACTATCCCGAGGATGGGGTTTCTCGGTTTGGTAAAACCCATCACGAGTCGCATTGGGAGCCAAAGTCTGAGAGGAACTTTGGAACCCCGGATGAGACAGTCACTTGAGGTGACTGCTGTCGCGAAGATTTTTATGCCTACCTCATTGTTCCTCGGAGTAGGTTTTGCTACCTCTTGGAGCTGAAGCACATCGGGTGGTCCGTATTTTGTGCATACCATTGCTTTCATTTGAGTCTCCTTCCGTGATCCATCTCTACTCCACGCGTCGCTTTGAGCCTCAGACGCCCCCCGCGACCACCCCCTGCGTCTGATCGAACGCACGGTGCCTACGAACGATGGCCATTACACTGCCGCCCTCCCTGGCACGCTCTGATCGGGTTCCCCTGCTGCGCTAGCCTGCTCCTTCCAGCGTTGAACGTTCACGCCCATCACGAGGAGCCAGAGCATCAGCGATCCTTCCCCAAGGATGCCGAGGACCTGAATGTAGGTGTACAGATAGGTTCCGAGCGGTGGTGACAGAAGGGTCTCCCAACCCAAGCCGGCAAGCGCCACCAGCGCACCCAGAATTCGAGGCAGGAAGGTCGACCTGAAAATGCGGCTGCCCTCAACCACTACCTCACCTATCGGTAGTACGCAGAGGGTTACACCGGCAGCAGCTACCTTAACTCTCCCCCTATATGTTGGAACGACAGTCCTAAGTAGCTTGCCTCACATTCCTCTTGGACATTTCATCCCTCTATCTGACCGGGTTTCATAGGACTAACCGAGACCAATGGCATACCTACATCGCGCACTTTTTTGAGCACTCCATGCAGCGCGGCCTGATCGACCACCGGTCCGGTGAGCAGCGTATCGCCGTTGTCTTCCAGTGTAATGTCCAGGCCCCCAAACCAGTCTGTCCATTGACGCGCCCTGCTGGCCCTTGATTCTGATCTGATAGACCAGTGGTTGACCTGGATCAATTTCTGAGTTGAATTGGCTTGACATGCTCCTGTCCCTCTTGTGGCCGGTCAGAACCGTCTGTGCCACTGGCTCAATCTACCCACGGGAGCGCAACGAGATGATGCCGACACCCCCTATG
>Ga0207646_10001497_pt1 | contig 28734 bp, 25 predicted proteins | sample KBSK5502metaG_FD_184343 | JGI IMG/M metagenome (GOLD analysis project Ga0207646, IMG submission 184343) | Corn, switchgrass and miscanthus rhizosphere microbial communities from Kellogg Biological Station, Michigan, USA - KBS K5-50-2 metaG... | ecosystem: Host-associated > Plants > Roots >...
GGCGGTAACGAAGGATCGCGACGGCAGTGGCAGTTGGCAACCCGACGATCAGCAGCGCGTGCATCGCGACCGATCCGACGTCGAGAAGCGAGTTCCCCCAGAACACCTGGATCAGGAAGTGGGCCAGGAACGCCACCAAGGTCAGCAGAGCCACGAGAGCCAGCCACTTCACCTGCTGTCTCTCGTCGGCGCGCGACCTGGCAAGTCTCGCCAGCAGGGCTACGGTGGCGCCGGCAAGCGCCAGCAACGAAAGCAGCCACGTCCCCACGTAGATCGTCCCGCCGGCCGCGGTGTTCTCGAGGCTGGCAGGGATGAAGCCTGTCGGGTTGGTGGCCAGAAGCGCCGTTGCAGAGAAATGACCGGTAATCGGTCCACGGGAAAAGAGCTCGACCGCCACCCGGGAGACCGCGGCCAAAACGGCGAATCCCAGCAGCGGACGCCACCGTGGCGAGGGTAGTCGTCCATTCGGAAAGAGGATGAAAAGGACTGAGAACCCGACCGGGTAGCTGAGGTAGTAGCACCACGTCTGCAGCCAGGCGGCCGCCGCCCAGCCCGGAAAGTGATGACCGGCGTAGGCGTCCGCCAGCGCGGTCACTGAAGTGTCGACTGAGATGAGGAGGAAAAGCCAGCCAATCGCGTTGCGCGGCTGACGGTGGGCGATCAGATCGCCCGCAATCGCGTAGGCCGCGATCAAGGGGATGATCTCCAGGAACGCGGGCCATTGGGGAGCCTTGTCGACGTTTGTCGCGATCAGCACACCGGTGACGGCGGCGGCGACCAGCGAGCCGCCCGCGAGTACCCTGGCAAGGTTTGCAGGATCCCGCCGCAGCGTCGCCAACGGCGGATTGATGAATCTCACATCGGGTCTCGCCGCAACACTAGACCGTAACGCGTCGAGCGTCTCGGGACTCAGGCCCTGATTCTGTCCCGGGCTGGTGGGACAGCATTGGTTACTCCCGCCTCTTATGTGATGGTCAGCCCTCGGCCTAGCGTGGATCGAGATGAAAACAACGACGCTGTTCCGCATCGGTGGTCTCTTGTTAGCGATCGGCGGCCTGCTTGGTCCAATCGGTCACTTGGTCCTCCATCCGCCGAGCCATGCATTGCAGTACCAGGGAACACCTCAGTGGGTCCTGGCCCACGCCGTCCTCACAGTCTCGTGGGTCTTGATCCTCTTCGGTGTCTTCGCCCTCTATGGGCTTGGTCACAAGCGAATGGGTGTGATCGGGCTGGTCGGGTTCGCACTCGTCGCAGTGGTCTGTCTTTACCAGGTGGCTTCGTATGCGTTCGACGCTTTCACACTGCCGGAGATTCGAACAACGTTTCCAGGTGAGACGGCGACCGATCCCAACGGCTCGTTCAATCAGTTCCCCAACGGACTCTTTCCGCTCCCTTTGAGCTTTCCGATCGGCTTGATCCTGTTTGGAATCGCGATCTTCCGATCCGGCTTCGAGCAGCGCTGGGCCGGCATCGGCCTTGTCGTGAGCGTGGTCTTCATCTATGCCGGCGGCGCAGTCGCCCACAGCCCTCTCCATTTCGAGCGATCGATCCCCATCGTCTTCTCAATCAACTCTCTCGTGTTCGCTTGGCTGGGCTTCGGCCTCCTACAGGGAATGCGTACCGGTGTCCAGCTGGCTGCGCCAGCCGCCGTCCTGACACCGCTAGGCGCGCCTTCGGCTCAGTAGGGCCTCTCCCGAATCGCGCACGTCAGCCCTGAGTGCCGCCAGCGTTTTCCCTAGTCCTCGCAGGGGTCGGTCGGCTGGTCTCCGATGAGATACAGAAAGTTTCGCGAACCAGTACGCGTCCAGTACGTAGCCGCCCTCAATCGTGGGATGCCGTTAGGTGTCGTTTCACATTCAGAATTGGTAGGTCGATCCCACCTGGGCCGAACCCGGCTTATCGCCGGTCTCGGCCCACCTTCTGTATCCCCTAGACCACAATTTGAGCGCTCGGCATCGGCTACCTGGTCGGGATGGGGATCTGCGGTCCCGCAATGCTCACGCCATAGCGAGCCTCGATCACCGCGACGTGGTTCCAGTCCGGAGGACCCTGGATCGAGTCGAAGTAAGCCCTCCGCTCCGCGAACATTTCCTCCAGGCCGGCTGGCGTGAAGACACTACTGAGGCGCACCGGCACATCGCCCAGATTGGCGAATGTGTGAGGGATTCCTGGCGGCAACCACGCCAGGCCCCCGGCGGGAACCTCGAACCGCTCCTCCCCGACCTGGACCGTCAGGACGCCTTCGAGCACGAAGAAGAGCTCGGTCTCGTTGGTGTGAACGTGTAACGGCGGCCCCGCGTGCAGCGGTGGGACGCTTCCTTCGCCGCTAGACAGTGCACCGGCAGTGTCTGCACCGGTGAACCGGATCTGCCAGCCATCGCCGGCGACATCGCAGCGGTTCTCACCCGGCCCGAGCACAAACGGTTTCGTCAATGTCTTCGTGGTCCCTGTCACATCCATCGTCGTTCTGTCTCCTCCGCGGCCTCGCCGCCGCTAGCTAATGAAAGGAGGTTAGGACCGGGTTCACGGCGCGCACATCGTGTAGATCACTGAGGCGGCTACGTAGGAGCGGACGAGTAGTGTTCCGGCCGTGGACGCCGTCGGCGGACTCTCGCAGCGTAGCCTTGAAACGCTCAGGCCCCTGAGCGTGCTCGGCGGCGCCTTCGATCTCGAACTCGCCGTCGACCTGGCTGGGGTCTCGCGCACTGACGTGGTCGCCTCGCTCCAGGAGGCGGCTCGGGCCGGACTGGCTCAGCTCGAGGCGGGGCAGGGGCGGTTCGAGCCGGCAGCACGTGACGCGCTTTATCAGGAACTCGGGATTGCCGGCCAGGCCCTCGCCCACAAGCGCGCCGCAGACGTGCTGCAGCGGCTGCGGCCGGGTGACCTGGCGGCGCGAGCAGCTCAGCTCATGGGCGCGATCAGTCTCGTCGGCCTGGAACCCGTCCTGGCTGCCCTGACCGAGGCGGCCGACTCGGCCTTCCGCGCCTATGAGTGGGAGGAGGCAGCCGAGCACCTGGGCCGTGCGGTAGGGCTGACACGGGCTCGGCGCGACCATCGAGCCAATGAATTGGACCTTCGCCGAGCCAACGCGCTCTACCGGGCAGGCCTCTACGCGGACGCGATGGCCTCCTGCCGCGCGGTCGCCCGTAGCGCGCGCCAGTCGGGAGACTTCGGCCTGCTGGCGCAGTCGGCTATGGTCGTCCGCGGCATCGACGATCGAGCGATCTGCGGCGAGCTCCTGGAAACGCTGCGGGCTGCGATTGGAAAGCTGGCGCCGGACAACGCGCTCGCCGCGCGAGCCCGAGCCAACATGGTCCTGTTGGAGGCGCAGCTGCACCGCCGTCCGTCGGACGAGGCCCAGGCCAGGGAGTCGCTGGAGCTGGCCGTGCGGGGCGGCGACCCCCGGGCCATCGTCGAGTCGCTGCACGCCGTCGAGTCGTCCCTGCAGGGGCCGCGCCGAGCCCTGGAGAGACTACAGGTGGCGGACCGCATGCAGCAGCTGGCAGAGCGCGCCGATCTGGACGAATACATGCGCTGGCCACTCTCCTGGCGGGTCGACGGCCTCTGGCTGCTGGGGCGGCGCCCAGCGCTCGACGAAGCCATCGACCGCCTCGAGGAGTACGCCAGGGCGCGCCGTGATGCACTCGGGATATGGAAGGCCGTACTGGCAAGGGCATCTCTGGCAGCGGTCGAGGGCCGGTTTGCGGATGCGGCGGCCCTTGCGGACGCCGCCCTCGCAGCGGCTCAGGCCGGCGGGCACGAGTCGGCGGTCTTCATTGATCGGCTTCTACGCACCCACCTCGCAGGCCTTGCCCACGGCGACCAGGCGGGCGACTTCAGGATCCGAGACTTCCCGCGGGGAGGCGAGGTCTACGCCATCTTTCCGGGCATGGAGGCGGCAGCTCGCGGTGAGCTCGAGGAGGCGCGCGTCCTCTTTGAACGCGCCTGGCCCCTCACCGACACCGTCGTCGACCACGAGCTCGAGCTGTCCTTCTACCGCGCATTCGCGGTCACGATCACAGCGCTGGAGCTGCCCGAACCGGCTCGGGCCCTGCACGCCAGGCTGGCTCCGTTCGCGGACATGATGACGGTCGGCGCCAGCGGTGCGGTCGTCTCTGCGGGCTCGGTGAGCCAGTACATGGGCGAGCTGGCGGCCCTCGCCGGGGACTGGGAAGCGATGGACGAGGACTTCACGCGCGCGCTCCGGCGCAACATCGAGTTCGGCGACCGACCGAGCACGGCCCGCACGCGCTACAGCTGGGCCAGCCGCTTGCTGCGTCGTGGTCTCGCCCGTGACCGCGATCGCGCCGAATCGCTTCTGGACACCGCTTCACGCGACGCCGCGGAACTCGGGATGGCACCGCTGAGCGAGGCGATAGCCGCGCTGCAACGCGACCTGCGCTCGCGCCCCGAGCACACGCTCACCCCCCGAGAGCTCGAGGTGGCCCAGCTCGTCGCCACGGGTCTGACCAACAAAGAGATCGCGCGCGTGCTGAAGGTCTCGGTCCGCACCGCAGAGACGCACCTACTCCACGTGATGACCAAGCTGGGCCTCGAGAACAGGGCGCAGGTGGCCGCCTGGATCGCCCGTCCCCGATAACGCCGCGCGATCTCTTGGCTGCAACTCGGCGACGGCGTGAAGGTTCGCCCGGCCCGGTCTCTTTTCCGACAAGCCCGTCTGGGCCAACGTGGCACTCGAGCACTTGAGTCTGACCTTCGCGTTGCTCGCCTATCCTGAGGACACGTGGCCGGTTTCTCGAAGAGCGCAGTCCGCTAGCGGCCGGCGAGGGTGACATGTCGGACATCAGCTCATTGAAGGTGCGTGCCCGGCTTCCACTCCCGCCTCGTGGTCATATTTGCCTCGGCTGAGGATCTGGCGAGCCGACAAGCCTCAAATGTTGGGCGGCATCGAAACCAGAGTGCGACGCGTGACGGGCCGCTAATAGATGAGTAAGGGAACCAGGAACAAACTGACCCTGGCTCAATACCTTCGTTTCAGGTTGGGCAGCAAGGGCGGCAAAACGGCCTGGTTCAACTTCTTTATCAAGCCATTCGGGGCGTCGTCCTTCGCCCAGTTCTGGCGCCTGTGGAACCCGGTCTATGGATACTTTCTCTACTACTACTCGTACCGACCTTTGTCGCGCGTAATGCCGCGCACTGGGGCAATGTTGACCACATTTGTCGCCTGCGGATTCTTCTTGCACGATCTACCCGCTTGGGTCTTCACTCGCAGGATTCTGCCTCCAGGTGCGACGATCGCTTTTCTCATGTTCGGTCTCGGTGCAGTTGCAAGCGATCGATTCAGAATGGACCTGTCGCGTCAGCCGGTCACGGCGAGAGCCGCCATCAACGTCACTTACCTTGCGGGATGCGTCATCGCCATGCTTGTGATCGTTCTTCGTTTGTTCTGAGTGGATCCAGCACAAAATCTCAACGCCACCACGGTTTGCGGGCAACCTCGCTTGCCGTGGTCACCGCCTCCTCCAGGTCAGTCTGGAGGCGGGCGAGGTATTGCACCCACTCGCCCGCCATGACCACCGCCATCGCATTCTTGCCGATTTCGGGTTTGGCTTGCCACCGGCCCAGGGACTCTAGAGCGGCCTGCCTCAGGGCGGCCGGGGAAACGTGCGACTCAGCGTGCCCCAGCGGCGCAAGGCTGAGGCGATCGGCGAGCCGGCCGTACTCAGCCAGCAGAATGCGCGCCTGGTCTCGAACTGCGACAGCACCGTCGGCGGTGGCGTCGGCCCGGTAGCCCATCGGGCCGGCGATCACATTGAGAAGATCGCCCGCCAGGCTCATGTGATTGGCTGCGGAGAGCAGGAACGCCGCCGTCTCCTGGTCGAATGAAGCGCCGGCCCGCTCGGTCATGAACGTGTCGAAGGCGGCATCAGCGCGGTCTCGCGCGCGGACCACGATCTGTTGAACCCTGGCTGGATCGCCGGGCGGCTCAAAGCCCAGGACGCGATCGAACGCGTCGTCGAGATACGCGATCAGCGCGCGGTACGCGTTCGCCAGTGAGCGTCCAAATTCACGCCGGGCTCCGCGCGGCCAGAGCAGCAGACCGACGACCAGGCTGATCATGGTTCCGACCACGAGGTCCTCGAGGCGCACGAGGCCTACCTGCCAACCTGCCGGCGAGATCAGGTTGAAAACGACGATCAGGTTGATGGTGAAGGCTGCCTGGCTGGCCATGAAACCAATCGTCGTCGCCGCGTATGCGGCGCCAAAGACCGCTATCGGAAACGCCGCCCACATGACCGCCGGGTGATTGCCCGCGACAACAGCGAACACACCGCCGATCAGGACCCCGATCGCGTTGCCCGCCACGGCCTGGATGATGGTTCGGCCAGTGCCCAGTGCATTGCTGCGCAAGACCTGGATCGTCCCCAGCACAACCCAGAAGGCATGTGAGAGATCGAAGGCGCGAGATACCCATACCGCCAGCGCCAGACCGATTGCTACGCGCAGGCTGCCTTGAACTACCGTCGAGGGCGACTCGAGATGCGCGCGGATAGTCCGCAGAGCGTGCTCCGCCGAGTCGCGGAAATCAGGTCGCCCGCCCGATGCGATCACTGCATTGCGGCCCAGCAGAAACGCCAGGTATGAGACGACGCGCACCGTGTCGTCAAAGTCGAGTCCGTCGAGTACTTCATCGATGGGGCGCCCGGCCATGAGCTGGGCGGACGCCCATCGGTCGAGGGCAGACCGATGCTCTCGGCGCCTGGCATCGATGGACTCGACGTCCGGTGGTGCGCCGCCGTTCAGCACTCCGGCGCTGGAGCGCAAGGCCGCGACCACGGCGGCGACCAGCTGGTCCGTCTCACGGATTCCGGGACGAACCGTCGGCCGTTCCGGGTTGAACGGGCGCTCCGCCATTTCCAGGATCCTCTCGGTTTCGACGAGCAGTTCGGCAAAAGCGCGATCGCGACGAGCCGTCGAGGTGGGACGCCTGGCCAGGTCAATGAATCCCTGACGAGCCTCCTGTACCGCTTGAGCCGCAATGGTCTCGATCTGATGTGGATCGCCAGGGCCGGCGCCTGCGCCTAGAGCCTGGACCAGGTCAGCCAGCGCCAGCAGCGCCCTGGCCGTTTGTCGGTGCATGGTGACGCGCTCGAGGCGCGGCCAGAGGGCGACCGCAGCCACCGTCGAGACCAATCCCGCGATCGCCCAGCCTCCGACGCGCAGCGGAATGGTTGCGGCCGGCGCCGGGATGGTGACGGCAATGACGAACGAGAGGAGCAGGCCGGTGTTCGCCGCCGCCACGTAGCCGCCGAACACCCGGCTGAACGAGATCGCGAAACCGACAATCAGCGTCCAGGCCACCGCCAGCGCCAGAGAAGAAGAGGCGAGCGTTCCCAGCCCCACCAGCGCCCCTCCGAAGATGGTTGCCGTCAGGTAGGCGAGCGCTCGCGGCCGGCGGAGGCCTCCAAAGTCGGAGATCACGAGCAGGGAGAAGCAGCCGAAGATCACGAAGATGAGGCTCTGCGGCTCTCGGAGAAGCACATCGAAAAACGCGAAGACCAGCGGGACGACGACTGCCGCACGGCTGGCGCGCCGGAGGGCGCCGAAGCCGGGATCGGGGGGCGGCCTGACCGCGACGCGGAGCCGGCGATTCAGGGTGAGCGAGTAACTCACGGCGAGCTGTTGCCGCCCTTGACCACTTCGAACATGTTCGCACCGGCGGCTGGCGGCGCTGCACCGGCGGCGCGGTTCACCAGCGCTACCGAACCGTCGGTATCCTCGAACGGGAGCGCTGACGGCATCCTCTGGATCTACCGGAGTGCGACGATCTGGCGGTACGCCGGCCGTTGGTTCTCGCGCTAGCCCACAAAACCCATGCGAAAGCTCTATCGAGGCAAGGACATCGAGGTGACGTTCGACCTCGACGTGTGCATACACGTCGGCGAATGCCTGCGCGGCGATCCGGCAGTGTTTCAGCTGAAGCGAAGGCCTTGGGCGCTGCCCGATGCAGGGCGCGCGGACACAGTGGCCGAGGTCGTGCTGCGGTGCCCGAGCGGCGCGCTGCAGTTTCGCCGCCTCGACGGCGGGCCCGCCGAGACCCACGAGGGCACGACGGCCACGCCGATCAAGAACGGCCCGCTCCTGGTCGTCGGGGAGATCGACGTGCGCCACGAGGACGGGACCGTGGAGCGGCTCCCACGCGCGACGCTGTGCCGCTGCGGGCAGTCGCGGAACAAGCCGTTCTGCGACAACGAGCACCTGCGCATCAAGTTCCAGGCCGATGGAGTCCCGATGAAGATCCACCTGACGCCGGTTCGTCCTCGGCCCGACGAGCCGATCTCGAAGGCCGACGATCCTCGGACCTAGAATCTGAGCCATGCCCACTGGCGCGGACATCTCGCTCGCGGAACAGATTCGCAAGGTCCCGCCGGCGGTCCGCCCGACCGTGCAGGCCGCGATCAAGACAGTGAAGGGCCTCGCCCCGAAGTCCGCCGCGGAGATCGCCTACCGCAGCGCGCCGCCGCGCTCGAAGAGCGCGATGTGGAAGCTCGTCCGCTACGCCAACGACGCCGGCAACGTGGTCGGCATCGGCGCCTTCTCGGCCCACGCCGCGATCTGGTTCTATCGCGGCCGCGAGCTCGATGACGGGAGCGGTCTGCTGCAGGGCAGCGGCAAGGATTCGCGCTTCATCACGCTGCGCTCCCCCGCCGACGCCGAGCGGCCGGCGGTGAAGAGCCTGTTGCGCAAGGCCTTCAAGCTCTAGTCCGGCCAAGAACGGCCCAGTACGCCGGGCCCGGCGGGGGTTCTTAACGTAGCGTGGAAGCGCTCCGAACCTGGCAGCATGACGTGGCGGTGGAGCTGCCTGTCACGCCTTTTACGCCCCCTATGCCGGCCCGGCGGCCGGCCGTGCTCCAGAAGCACGGCGACAAGCGGGTTGACCCGTACTACTGGCTACGACAGAGAGCCAACCCGGAAGTCATCGCCCACCTCGAGGCCGAGAACGAGTACGCGGACGTCGTGATGGCGCCCAGCCAGGCCCTCCAGGATCGGCTGTACGAGGAGATCGTCGGCCGGATCCAGCAAACCGACCTGTCCGCCCCCCTGTTTTTCAAAGGTTACTGGCACTACACGCGGACCGTGGAAGGCCTCGACTACGAGATCCACTGCCGGCGCCGTGAGTCGATGGAGGCGCCCGAGGAGGTCGAGCTCGACTGCAACGTGCTTGCCGATGGCCACGAGTACTTCGAGCTCGGCTACGTCGACCGCAGCCCGGACGAGAACCTGCTCGCCTACGCCGTCGACTTCAGCGGCAAGGAGCTGCACCAGCTCCGCTTCCGAGACCTTCGCACCGGCCAGGACCTCGAGGACGAGCTCGAGGGGGTCTACCACGGCTCGGCCTGGTCGGCCGACTCACAGAGCTTCTTCTACGTCAGGCCGGATGGGACGATGCGGCCGTTCCAGGTATGGCGGCACCGGCTCGGCACACCCGAGGACGAGGACGTGCTCGTATTCCAGGAGGACGACGAGCGCTTCGAGCTCAGCGTCGAGCTGACCAAGAGCGAGCGCTACATCATCCTCAGCAGTACCAGCCAGATCACCAGCGAGAGCTGGTTCATGCCCGCCGGCGAACCCGCCGCCAGCCCGCGCTTGATCGAAGCCCGGCGTCATGAGGTCGAGTATTCGGTCGACCATCAGGGCGACCGGTTCGTGATCCTCACGAACGATGGCGCGCGCAACTTCAGGCTGATGGCAGCTCCCGTGGACGCACCGTCACGCGACCGGTGGACCGAGATCGTTCCGGAGCGTGCGGGTGTGCGACTGAACGGCACCGACGTGCACATCAATCACGTCGTGCTCGGCCAGCGGTCGGACGGCCTGCAGCGGCTCGAGGTGCTCGACTGCCGGACCGGCCAGATCCACGTCGTCGAGCAGCCGGACTCCGCCTACACCGCCTACGCCGGTGCCAATCCTGTCTACGACAGCTCGGTGATGCGCTTCTTCTACACGTCCCTCACCGCTCCGTGGTCGGCGTTCGATTACGACATGGGGACGCGGGAGCGAACGCTCGTCAAGGAGCAGCCGGTGCCGGGCGGGTACGACCGCAACGATTACGTGACGGACCGCGTCTGGGCGACCTCGCATGACGGCGTGCGGGTGCCGATGTCGCTGGTGCACAGGCGAGGCCTGGAGCGCGACGGCGCCAATCCGGCCGTGCTGTACGGGTACGGGGCATACGAGCTCCCCAGCGACCCCATGTTCGACGCTGCCCGGCTGAGCCTTCTCGACCGCGGCTTCGTCTACGCCATCGCCCACGTGAGGGGAGGCGGGGAGCTGGGCAGGGAGTGGTACGAGGACGGCAAGTTCCTGCGCAAGGCCAATACTTTCGAGGACTTCATCGCCTGCGCCAGGGAGCTGATCGCCCGGGGTTACACGAGCCCGGAGCACCTGGCGATCCGGGGCCGCAGCGCGGGCGGCCTGCTCATCGGCGCGGTCCTCAACCGGAGTCCGGAGCTCTTCGGCTGTGTAGTGGCCCAGGTGCCCTTTGTAGACACGTTGACCACGATGCTGGACGAAACGCTGCCGCTGACGATCAACGAGTACGAGGAATGGGGCGACCCGAACGAGCCCGAGTACTACGACTACATCAAGTCCTACTCGCCCTATGACAACGTCCACCTGGCCGAGTACCCGGCCCTGCTGGCGACCGGCGGCCTCAACGATCCGCGAGTGCCGTACTGGGAGCCGGCGAAGTGGGTGGCCAAGCTGCGCACGCTGGCCCAGGGCGAGCAGCCGATCATCCTCAAGACCCAGATGGTCTCAGGGCACTCTGGGCCTTCGGGGCGCTATGAATCCTGGCGCGAGGAGGCGTTCGTCACCGCCTTCGTGATCAGCCGCCTCGGGGCGTCTGCACGACCGTAAACCGGGTCTGGGCCAAACTAATGTTCGTTGATATCAGCTTTGGCTACAGCATCTAGGGGCTGAGTTTTCCCGGAGCTCAACATCCTGTGGATGGGTATCACTTGTGCCCTCAAGAGCCGTCTACATCTTGTGGTAAAGGTATTGACAGAGTTACGGGCAATTGATACGGTCTGCGGCGAATCGCGGTGAACAGTGGGGAGAAGTGGTGAACTCAGCAACGTGGAAGCATACGTCGCACCCTACGTCCAAGTACGGCACGCCATACACCTCCTCTACGCCACTTCTCCCTACAGCCGCGATGGTCATGAATCACCGATTCGACAAGCTGGGTAACGCGCTTCCTCTCGAGCTCCACGGGTGCGGCTGCGGGATGTGCGCGCGCCAGCAGCGAGCCCTTCTCCGCTTCTGGGAGTCTCGATGAGTGTTCACCGGGTCACACAGGGTCCGCGTGGACGAGAAGGGAAGGCTCGCCATTCCGGCCGGCTTCCGCAAGCAGCTGCCGGAGGGCAGCTTCGTGTCGGTCGGCCTGGACCGCGTCCTGGCGATCTACCCGCCCGAGGTGTGGGATTCGCTCGCGCAGCAGCTGCGCAGCCCATTGCAGGGGCCGGACCAGCGAGCGTTGGCACGGACGCTCTACTCGCTGTCCGACAGCTTCGAGCCCGACGGCCAGGGCCGGATAACCCTCTCGGGGGAGTCGCGCCGCGCGGCGGGGATCGAAGCACCGTCGACGGCGGTCGTGATCGGGAGCGGCTCCCGGGTCGAAATCTGGCCCGAGGGCCGATGGAACAGCTACAGCGCAGACGCGCAAGAGCGCTTTACAGAATTCGCTGACAGGGTGATCTCACAACACTGACCGGAGCCCATCAGCCAGCACTTTCAAAAGAAGTAATAGAGCTGCTCGAGCCCAGGCAGGGGCAGGTCGCGATCGACTGCACCCTCGGGAGGGCGGGCCACGCCCGCCTGCTCCTCGACAGGATCACACCGGGAGGCCGGCTGCTCGGGATCGATCGCGATCCCGAAGCGGTCAAGGCCGGACGTGAGGCGCTCGCCGCCTTCGGGTCCGCCGCCATGGTCGTCCAGGGTCGCTTCAGCGACCTCGGTGAGCTGGCGCCCGCGAACGGTTTCCCTGGCGCGGACATGGTCCTGTTCGACTTCGGGATCTCCAGCGCACAGCTCGACGACCCCGTGCGCGGGTTCAGCTTCCGCGCCGACGGGCCGCTCGACATGCGCATGGATCCAAGCGGCGATGTAACCGCCGCGCGAATCGTCAACCAGTACGACGAGCGAGAGATCGAGCGCATCCTCCGCACTTACGGAGAGGAGCGGTGGGCCCGTCGGGTCGCACAGTTCATCGTGGCGCGGCGCCCGCTCCGCACCACGCGCGACCTTGCGCAAGCCGTCGAAGCCGCGATTCCCCGCAAGGCCTGGCCGCGCGACATCCACGTCGCGACCCGAACCTTTCAGGGCCTGCGCATCGCCGTGAACGGTGAGCTCGGCGAGATCGAGTCGGGACTGAAAGCAGCTCTAGAGATCCTCAACCCCGGTGGTCGTATGGCGACGATCAGCTTCCATTCACTGGAAGACCGCTTGGTGAAGTCATTCTTCATCGTCGAGTCCAAGGACTGCATCTGCCCCCCCCAGCAACCAGTCTGCACCTGCGGCCACCGGGCTTCCCTCCGCATCGTCACCCGCCGTCCGGTACGTCCTTCCGCCGAGGAGGTCGACTCCAACCCGAGAGCCCGCTCGGCGCGCCTGCGGGTGGCGGAAAAGACGGGGTCCCCGCGAAATCGATGATTTCGCGGGGTGTCGAAAAAGTCTGACAATCACCCCTCCCAAAGTCCTGGTGGCCGGCTCAACCCCTCCGGCCACCGGGCACCACCCCTCCCCGCTGGCGGGGAGGTCGGCCCGCTCGCGAAGCGAGCCGGTCGGGAGGGGACGCTCAATCCACCAAAACCTGAACTCCATATCCCAGCAAAGGACAAAGCACACAACTTGATATCGACCCGAATACTGACCCGGCGCCGCCTCGGCGCACACGGAGCGCCCGCCGCGCACGCTCCGGTGCGGCGCCGCCGGCGCACGCGCGGCTTTGTCCAGGTGGCGAGCGCCGCCGCGTCCGACCGGCTGCGCCTGAACTCGTTCGGCCACGCCTACCTGGCGGTCGGAATCGTGCTCGGGGCGATCCTCATCTACCTGGCCCTGGCCGCGCAGGCCACGCAGGCCTCCTACGACATCACGCACCTCCAGGACCAGCAGCGGGCCCTGCTCGCTGAGCAGGACCAGCTCCGCTACCAGGAGGTCACACTCCACGCGCCGGCCCAGGTCGAGCAGCAGGCCTCCAAGAGCGGCATGCAGCGCGTCCCGCCCGCCAACTACGTCGCGTCGGCGCCCGTGGCCATCGACCTGCAAGCGCCGGTCGGAGCACCCCCGACCGACTCGACGCCGCTCTGGGAAAGGGCGGTCGCAGTTGTGGCCGACAAGCTCGGCGTCTCTCGCGACGCCATGGCCGCGACCAAGTAGGTGGACCTGGGACTCCGGTACGGAGCCCCCAAGAGCTCGCATGGCGTGCCCGGTCGCTGGCGCGTGCTCGCCCTTGTGCTGGCGGCGAGCCTGCTCGCCGGCGTGGTCTGGACGCGCCTGGCCTACTGGCAGGTCCTCCAGCACACGCAGCTCGCGGCCGCGGCGCAAGCCCAGTACCACGAGCTCGTCGAGCTGCCGGCAGTGCGGGGAGCGATCTTCGACCGCAACCTGAAGCAGCTGGTCGTGAACACCACCGTGTACTCAGCCTTCGTGTCGCCGGACCAGATCCCGGACGACCAGCGCGCACGCGTCGCCCTGGCGCTCGGGTCGGTGCTGGGCGCCGACGCGAACAAGGTCAACCAGACGCTGGCCTCGGGCGCCAAGTTCGCGTACATCGCGCGGCGGTTCTCGAAGGACAAGGCCGACGCGCTGAAGGCCATGCTGCTTCCCGGCGTCGGGCTGGAGGAGGAGCAGCAACGCGCCTACCTGCCAAGCATTGCGAACTCCAGCCTGGCCGCGAACCTGCTCGGCTTCGTCAACTACGACGGGCAGGGCCAGTACGGAGTCGAGGGCTACTACCAGAAGCAGCTCGCAGGCACGCCCGGCTACATATCGAGCTACCGCGACCTCGCCAACCGCGAGATCGTGCTCGGAACCCACACCCACAAGGACCCGGTCAACGGGTCGGACATCGTGCTGTCGCTCGACTCAGACATCCAGTACGCGGCCGAGCAGGCGCTGGCCGACGGCGTCAAGCGCGACCGGGCCGAGAGCGGCAGCGTGCTCATCATGGATCCCAATACCGGCGGCATCATCGCGTGGGCCGACTACCCGAGCTACAACGCGAACAACTTTGCGCACACCGACCCGGCGGCCTTTCTCGACAACATCTCGAGCTCGGTGTATGAGCCCGGATCGGTGATGAAGGTGGTGACCCTCTCAGGCGCCCTCAACGCGGGCGCGATCACGCCCGACATGGTCATCAACGACCCCGGCTTCCTGTACGTCGGCGGGTACCGCATCTCGGACTGGGACCACCGCAATCACGGCAACATCACGTACACCTACGTGCTGGCGCACTCGCTCAACGTCGGCGCGATGAAGGCGATGCAGGCCGAGGGTCACGCGAATTTCTACGACTACCTGCAGGCGTTCGGATTGACCAGGCCGAGCGGCATCGACGTCGCCGCCGAAGACACCGTGGCGCCGCCGCCCGCGGCGCAGATGGGCGACTCGCAGTTCGCCACGACGGCGTTCGGCCAGGGCATCGACGTGAACATGGTTCAGATGCTCTCGGCCGTCAACGTCGTCGCCAACGGCGGCCGCTACGCGCCGCCGCATGTGGTCGAGCGCATGGGCACCACCCTCAATCCGCTCTTGATGGCGCCGCAACGGCAGGTGATCAGCCCGGCCACCGCCGCGCAGATGACCGCGATGATGGAACAGGTCGTGCAGAACGGCTCCGGCTGGAGCTCGCGCGTGCGCGGGTTCGAGAAGGACCAGGCGGGCAAGACCGGGACGTCCCAGATCCCGGTGAACGGCAAGTACACGCAGGACGAGTGGACCTCGTTCGTCGGCTTCCTGCCGGCGCAGCACCCGCGCTTCACCATGCTGATCGTGATCCGCAAGCCGCACTACCCCGGAAGCGAGAACGACTGGACCCTGAATGATGGCTATCTCACCGCGGAGCCGATCTGGCAGAAGATCGCCCAGAGCATCGTCGTCGACTGGCGGATAACGCCCGACCCGAAGTAGCGGTTCTACTTATGCAATGAGGTTGTCCCTCCTCCAGATCATGGAGGTGACCGGGGGCGGCGAGGTTGGCGGCACCCAGGTCGGCAACACCTTCTCGACGTTTCACACCGATTCGCGCGAGGTCGCGCAGGGCGGGGTGTTCTTCGCCCTGAAGGGCTCCGAGAAGGACGGCCACCAGTTCGTCGCCGACGCAATCAAGCGAGGGGCGGCCGCCGTCGTGGTCGACCGGCGGACCGACATCGCGAGCGGCATCGCCGAGGTGGTGGTGCCCGACACCTGGGCGGCGCTCTACGCGCTCGCCTCGTTCGTGCTCGAGAAGGTGAAGCCATTGGTGGTCGGCGTCACCGGCAGCAATGGCAAGACCTCGACCAAGGAGATGACCGCGGTCGCGCTGGGCGCCAGCTACAAGGTCCTGCGCACCACCGGCAACCTCAACACGGAGACGGGCGTGCCGCTGACGATCCTCGAGCTCCAGCCGTCGCACACCGCGCTCGTGGTCGAGATGGGCCTGCAGCGCGCCGGCGACATCGGCCGGCTGGTGTCGCTGGCGAAGCCGCAGATCGGCGTGATCACGAACATCGGCGTCGTGCACATGGAGTTCTTCGAGTCGCAAGAGGCGCTGGCGCGGTCGAAGGGCGAGCTGGTGGCGGGCCTGCCGGCGAGCGGGCGCGCGGTGCTGAACGCGGACGACTCGTTCTTTCCGCTGCTCGCCCTGCTGGCGGCCGCGCCGGTGTCCACCTTCGGCGCCGCGGCCGGGCACTTTCGAGTCGAGGGTTACAGGGCGCTGCCCGACGGCGGATGCGAATTCTCGGTGCTCGGCGTGCCGGTGCGACTCGCGCTCGGCGGCCGCCACCAGGCTCTGAATGCAGCGGCCGCGCTGGCCGCCGCGGACGCCGCCGGCGTCACGATCGCCGAGGGCGCTCCCGCGCTATCCGAGGTCTCGATCGAGCACCGGCTCGAGGAGAAGCGCACGGCCGACGGCGTGATCATCGTCGACGACGCTTACAACGCCAGCCCGGAGTCGATGCTGGCGGCCTTCGAGGCGGTGCGCGCCATGCACCGGAACGGGAAGCTGCTGGCGGTGCTGGGCCACATGGGCGAGCTGGGAACCCTGGCCGACCAGACGCACGTGCTGGTCGGTCAGGAGGCGAAGCGGACCTTCGACTCGATCGCGGTCGTCGACACGCCGCTGGGCCGGGTCCTCGCCAGGGCGGCCGAAGCCGAGCTGGTTGCGGACAACGCCGCGGCCGCGCAGTGGGTGCGCCGGCGAGCGCGCCCCGGCGACCTCGTTCTCGTCAAGGCCTCGCACAGCCGCCGCCTCGACGAGGTGGTGGCGGAGCTGATGAAGTGATCCCCTCGCTGATCACGTTTGCCGTCTCCTTCCTTATCGCTGTGGTCGCGTACCCGCTGCTGATCCGAGCGCTGCGGCGCTGGAACGCCGGACAGGTCATTCAGGCTGAGCTGCCTGACAGCCACCAGCAGAAGGCGGGCACGCCCACCGCCGGCGGTGCGCTCTTCGTCGCGCTCGGGATCGCGGCCGGCGTGCTCGCGACCATCGCGGGACACGCGGGCGCCCTGCCGGCGACCGCCGGGCTCGTCGCCGGAGGCCTGCTCGGCTTCGCGGATGACCGCTCGAAGCTGCAGGTCGGCGCGCGCGGGATCCCGGCGCGGCTGAAGTTTCCGCTCCAGGTGGTGCTCGCGCTGCCGGTCGCCTACCTCGCCACGGTGGACGGCGCCTCCCACCAGCTCCTGCTGCCGGCCACCCCGTGGGTGGTCTTCCCGATGGCGGTGCTGGCCATCGTCGCCACCGCCAACGCCGTCAACCTGACCGACGGCATGGATGGCCTGGCCGGCGGCCTTGCCGTCATCGCGCTTGCCGGCATGACGCTGTTTCTTCCGTCGGCCTTCGCCGGCGAGAAGGCGGTGGCGCTGACGCTGGTCGGCGCGCTCGTCGCCTTCCTAATCTTCAACCGGCACCCGGCGCGAGTCTTCATGGGCGACACCGGTGCCCTGGCCCTCGGCTACGCGCTGGCGGCGATGGCCGTGCAGCAGGGACTCCTGCTGCTCCTGCCTCTCGTTGGCCTCGTGTTTGTACTCGAGACGCTGTCTGTCATCATTCAGGTGGCCTACTTCAAGGCCAGCGGCGGACGCCGAGTTTTCAAGATGACCCCGATCCACTACACGTTCCACCACGAGGGTTGGTCTGAGAATCGCATCGCGCTCTCCTTCTGGGGCGCGGGGCTCCTCTCGGCTCTGGCCGCAGTCGGGGTGGCGCGGCTGGCTTCGTGACCGCGCTGGTGGTGGGGGCGGCGCGCAGCGGCGTCGCGCTCGCCAACCACCTTGCCCGACATGGTGAGACCGTCCGGGTGGTGGATCGTAAGCCCGCTTCCGAGCTCGCCGACGCGCTCGCCCAGATGCCCGCGGGCGTGGATCTGCGGCTGGGCGGCTACGACGACAGCGTGCTCGAAGGCGCCAGCGTCGTCTTCGCCAGCCCGGGCGTCCCGTGGGACTCCGAGCTTTTGAACGACGCGCGCGCTCGCGGCATCCCCGTCTCCAGCGAGATCGAGCGCTTCCTCCAGCTGTGCCCTGGCACCGTGGTGGGCATCACGGGCACCAACGGCAAGACGACCACGACCGCCCTCATCGGCGACGTGCTGGCGGCCGGCGAGCGGCCGGTCATCGTAGGCGGCAACATCGGCGACACGGTGCTCGACCGCCTCGAGGACATCACCGAAGACCATTGGGTGGTGCTCGAGCTGTCGAGCTTCCAGCTCGAATCGGTCGAGCGGCCGCACCTGCACATCGGTGTGATCCTCAACATTACGCCGGACCACCTCGACCGCCACAAGACCTTCGAGCGCTACGTCGACCTGAAGGCGAAGGCGATCGAGTTCGCAGGCCCCGACGACTTCGCGGTCCTGAACGGTCGCGACGACGTCGTGCGCGGATTGGCCGGGCGCACGCACGCGCAGGTCGTGTGGTTCGACGAGCACCGGCCCGTGCCGCCGATGTCCATCCCCGGCCGGCACAACCTCGAAAACGCCCTCGCCGCAGCGGCAGTGGGGCGCATCGCCGGCCTCTCCAACGCCGACATCGACAAGGCGATCGCCTCCTTCAAAGGTGTGGAGCACCGCCTGGAGCTGGTCGGCGAGTGGGGAGGGGTGCGCTGGTACAACGACTCGAAGGCGACCAACCCGGACGCGGGCCGGGTTGCGGTCACCTCGTTCCCCAACGCGCCGCTCGTGCTGATCGCCGGCGGCTACGGCGGCGGCTTCGAGCTGGGCGAGTGGGTCGGCGACGTGAGGGCTCACGCCACCGCGGTGGTCCTGATCGGCGCGTCGGCGGACCTGCTCGCCGAAGCCCTGCGCGAACACCCGAGCGTCCGGCGCGCGCGCAGCCTCGACGAGGCGGTCGACATCGCGGCCGAGCTGGCGCAGCCGGGCGGCGTCGTGCTGCTCAGCCCCGCTTACAAGAGCTTCGACATGTTCACGGACTTCGAGGATCGCGGCCGGCAGTTCAAGGCCCTGGTGCGCAAGCGGTTTGCCGCATGAGCTCCATCACTCGCGCCAACCAGCCCGATCGCTACCTGCTCTTCGTCACGGTGCTGCTGTGCGGCGCCGGATTGGTGATGGTTACGAGCGCAAGCGTCGCATTCGCGTACACGCAGCATCAGTCCGCCTTCTACTACGCCGAGCGGCAGACGGTGTGGATGGTGATCGGCTTCGTGGCGCTGTTCGTGCTCAGCCGCGTCGACTACCACAAGCTGCGCCCGCTGGCTCCCGCCGGCGCGGTCGCCGCGGGGCTCCTGATGATCCTGGTCCTGGTGCCGCACCTGGGCGTCACCGTGAACGGCGCCCGGCGCTGGTTCGACGCAGGGCCGTTCGGCACGTTCGAGCCGTCGGAGCTCGGCAAGCTGGGATTCGCGCTCTTCATCGCCCACTGGATCGACCGCCGCGGCCCGCTGATCGCCGACTTCCAGCGCGGCTTCCTGCCCTTCGCCGCGATGCTCGCCGGCGTGCTCGTCCTTTTGATGCTGCAGAAGGACCTCGGCACGGCGATCGTGATGGTCGGCATCTTCGTCAGCGCGTACTGGGCGGGCGGCGGCCGCGTGCGCCACATCGTCCTTCTCGTCGCCGTACTCCTGCTCGCGTTCGTGGCGCTCACCATCGTCGAGCCCTACCGCTTTGCGAGGCTTGTCTCGTGGCAGAACCCGCTCGGCGATCCGCTCGGGGCGGGATTCCAGTCCACGCAGTCGATCTACGGCCTGGCGTCGGGCGGCATCTTCGGTGTGGGGATCGGCCACTCGGTCGAGAAGTACGGGTGGCTGCCCGAGGCGCACACCGACTTCATCTTCGCGATCATCGGCGAGGAGACAGGCCTGGTCGGCACGACGCTGGTGATGCTGGGCTTTCTCTTCTTCGGTTGGCGGGGCTACCGCGCCGCCATGCGCGCGCAGGAGACGTTCGGCATCGCGCTCGCGACGGGGCTGACGACCTGGATCGCCTTCGAGGCGCTGCTCAACATGGCGACGGTGACGAACACGATCCCCATCACCGGCGTTCCGCTGCCTTTCTTCAGCTATGGCGGGACGGCGCTGGCGAGCACGCTGGCGGCGGTCGGGGTGCTGCTGAGCATTGCGCGCCGCGGCGGGACTGGATCCAAGAACCAAATACGGAGGTCGGATGCGCCTTTTGATAGCTGGCGGCGGAACCGGTGGTCACCTGTTCCCGGCGCTCGCCGTGGCTCGAGCCTTCCGCGCTGAGGAGCCGGAAGGCCCCGTGCTGATGGTCGGCCGCACCGGCGGGCCGGAGGAGCGGCTGGTCCCGGCCGCCGGCTTCGAGCTGGCCACGGTGCGGGTGCAGGGGTTCAACCGAGACACCGCCTGGAAGAACCTCGCGCTGCCGGCGGTTATCCCGTCCGCGCTGCGCGCCGGGCTGCGCATCGTCGACCGCTTCCGTCCCGACGTCGTGCTCGGCATGGGCGGCTACGTGATGGCGCCGGCGGTGGCCGCGGCCCGCATGCGCCGCATCCCGTACGTTCTGCATGAGAAGGACGTACGTCCAGGCCTCGCCACCCGGTTCTTTGCAGGCGGTGCGGCCTGCGTCTGCACGACGCTGCCCGGAACCGAGAAGCAGCTCAAGGCCCGACGCATCGTGCAGACCGGGGTCCCACTGCGCGAGGGTTTCGCGCCGCGCACGCCGGCCGTTCCACCCTGCGTTCTTCTCGTCACCGGCGGCAGCCAGGGCGCGCGCCACATCAACCAGGCCGTGTGGGGGGCCCTCGACGACCTGTGCCGGCGGTTCGATGAGGTCATCCACGTCGCCGGGCGCCAGGGCGAGCAGGGCGTGGCCGACCACCGGCGCGAGCGCTACCGCGGGCTGACATTCACCGACGACATGCCGGGCCTGATGTCCGTCGCGGACCTGGTGGTGAGCCGTGCGGGCGTGGGCACCATCGCCGAAGCGTCAGCCGTCGGGCTGCCGATGGTGCTCGTCCCCGGCACGTTCGGTGGCGGGCACCAGGAAGCCAACGCGGCGGCGCTGGTCGAGGCGGGCGCGGCCGTGCGGATCGCCGACGCCGAGCTCACGCCGCGCAAGCTCCTCGATGTCATCGAGTCGTTGCAGGCGGAACAGCTGAGGGCGATGGCGCGCGCGTCATCGGCCGTGGGCCGCCGGGACGCGGCCGAGCGGGTGCTGGGCGTTCTCCATGAAGTAGTGAGCTAGGAGGTGACCCCAGGGATGCCGACCGGATCTTTGACGTCTAGGCAGCCGATCTGCAGCGTCGTCTCCTGCGCTCCTCGCTTGCGCATTGACGCATGCGCGCGCTCCGGTGCTCGTCGGCTCCTCCCATCTCGGCCGCCGATCCGTCAAATCTCTCGGTCGGCCCCCTGGGTCCACCTCCAGTGAGAGTCCACCTCATGGGCGTCGGTGGCACCGGCGTGTCGGCGGTCGCGCGCTTCTACCTGGCGCGCGGCGACGAAGTGTCCGGCTGTGACGTCCGGGAATCGGAGGTGACGTTCGCCCTCGAGGACGACGGCGTGCGCATCTCCATCGGCCACGACCCTGAGCACGTTCTCGGCTGCGACCGCCTGGTCTTCGGCCGGGCGACCACCGGCGCCGGCGCCACGGAGATCGAGGCGGGTCGGGCGATGGGCGTCGAGGTGCTGAGCCACGCCGAGGCCCTGGCGGCCATCGTCGCCGAGACGGATTCGATCGGCGTCGCCGGCTCGGCCGGGAAGACCACGATCACGCACATGATCGGTACTGTCCTGGCGACCGAAGGCCTTGACCCGACCGTCCTGGTCGGCGACGGCGCCAGCGTCCGGGTGGGCAAGTCCCCATGGCTCGTCGCCGAGCTCGACGAATCCGACCGCTCGCTGGTCCTCCACCACCCAAAGCGCGCGCTGGTGAGCAACATCGACTTCGACCACCCCGACCACTACGCCGACGTCGCGGACGTCGCGAGCGTGTTCCAGGAGTTCTTGAACGGCCTGCCCTCGAGCGGGCTCGCCGTCGTCTGCGCGGACGACCCGCGAGCGTCGGCGCTCCAGTCGCCGGCGCGCCGCGTCACGTACGGCTTCTCGCCCGACGCAGACTACCGCTGCGGGCGTGAGCGCCCGTTCCCGCTGTACAGGCGCGGCGAGGAGCTCGGCCGCATCAACCTGCGCCAGCCCGGCTGGCACAACGTCCAGAACGCTGCCGGCGCCGCGGCGATGGCGCTCGAGGCCGGCGTCAGCTTCGCCGGCGTCGCGGCCGGGCTGGAGCAGTTCGCGGGCGCGCACCGGCGCCTCGAGTTCATCGGCGTCTTCCAGGGCGCGGCGGTTTACGACGACTACGCCCACCACCCGGCCAAGGTCCGTGCCACCCTCCAGGCCGCGCGCGAGCTGCGGCACCGCCGGCTGATCGTGGTCTTTCAGCCCCACCGCTACTCGCGCCTGGCCGCGATGCTCGACGAGTTCGCAAGGGCGTTCGAAGGCGCCGACCGGGTGTTGATCCTGGACGTCTACTCGGCGGGCGAGGACAACCCGACCGGGATCAGCGCCCGTGACCTCGCCGACCAGATGCCGCGAGGGCTCTACGTCGGCGACTTCGCGGCCGCCCGCGAGGCGCTGGAGGGCTTGATCGGCCCCGACGACCTGCTCCTGATCATGGGCGCGGGCGACATTCGAGAGAAGTTGGGCGATGAGCTGGCGCACAAAATCTAACCTCGAGTGGCTTCGCCGCCTGCCCGGGATCAAGGAGCAAGAGCCGCTCGCCACGCGCACGTCGTTCGGCATCGGCGGGCCGGCCGACTTCTTCGTCGAGGGGGCGCGCCCCGAAGCAATCGAGAAAATCCTCACCGGCTGCGACGAGCGGGAAATTCCGCACCTGCTGCTGGGCGCGGGCACCAACCTGCTCATCGCCGATGCGGGCGTCGAGGGCCTCGTCATGCGAGTGGTCAACCGGGACCACAGCATCGAGGGCACGCGCGTGCGCGCCGGCGCGGGCCTGAAGATGATGCGGCTCGCCCGGATCGTCGCGGACGCCGACCTGCGCGGCTTCGAGTTCGCCATCGGCGTGCCGGGCACGGTCGGCGGCGCGGTGTACCAGAACGCCGGCTGCTGGGGCAAGGAGCTGCGCGAGGTCCTCGTCGAGGTCTGCGGATTCGTGCCGGGGAAGGGCCGCGTCACGTGGTCTGCTGCCGATCTGAAGCTGGGCTACCGCACGTCGGCTCTGCGCGAGGGGCCGCTGAGGGGAGCGCTCGTGGTCGACGCCACCATCACGCTGGCGCGCGGCGACGGCGAGGAGGCGCGCCAGCTGATGGCAAGGCTCACGCGCGAGCGCAACGAGACGCAGCCGATCAAGACCAAGAACTGCGGGAGCGTGTTCAAGAACCCGCCGGGCGACTCGGCCGGCCGACTGGTGCAGGCAGCGGGGTTGAAAGGACTGCGCGAAGGCATGGCCGTGGTCTCGCAGCTGCACGGCAACTTCATCGTCAACGAGGGCGGCGCCCAGGCGGAGGATGTCGCGAAGCTGATCGAAAAGGTCCGGGCGGAGGTCCGCCGCCGCTTCAACGCCGAGCTCGAGCCCGAGGTCGAGTTCGTGGGTCGCTGGTGAAGATCGCCGTTCTATGCGGCGGACCTTCGGCAGAGCGCGAGGTATCGCTCAAGTCCGGCGCCCAGGTCCAGGAGGCGCTGCGCGGTCTGGGCCACGAGGCGATCGCGGTGGACATCGATCGCAACACGTGGAATGCGCTGCGCGATGGAGCCTTCGACTGCGTCTTCAACGCCCTACACGGGCGGTTCGGCGAAGACGGGACGGTGCAGGGGATGCTCGAGCTGCTCGGACTGCCCTACACGGGCTCGGGCGTGCTCGCATCGGCCCTGTGCATGGACAAGTCGCTGGCGGGCGAGATGCTCTCCAACGCCGGGCTAAGCGTCCCTGCCTTCGAGGAGCTCGAGGTCCGGGAGGGCGTCACCGCTGAAACAGCGGACGGGCTCGCCTCGCGTTATGGGTTGCCGCTCGTCGTCAAACCGGTGCGCGAAGGCTCGACGATCGGACTGACCATCGCCCGGGACGTCGACCAGGTCGCCGACGGGCTGGTGCTTGCCTCGCGCTACGACCGCCGAGTGCTGGTACAGAAGTTCCAAGCCGGGACCGAGATCACCGTCGGCGTGCTCGCGACGCCCGACGTGCAGGTACTGCCGACGCTCGAGATCGTGAGCGACAACCCCGTCTATGACTACGACGCCAAATACACCGCCGGCAAGTCGCACCACATCATCCCCGCACGGATTTCCGAGAGAGCCCGAGAGAACGCAACCCGGGATGCCACCACGGCCTTCCATACCCTCGGCTGCGCCGGCATGGCGCGCGTCGACATCATCGTCGACACCGCCGGCACGCCGTGGATCCTCGAGGTCAACACGGTGCCTGGGCTGACCGCGCTGTCGCTCCTCCCCGACGCCGCGAAGGCCGCCGGCATCGGCTTCGACGAGCTGGTGAGGCGGCTTGTCGAGCATGCGATCCGCCGGCAGGAACGACGGGTTGGACCTCCGATCCGATGAAGATGCGCAGGCGGAGGTCGCGGCTCCCGGTCATCAACTGGCGCGAGCGCATCGACTCGAGCGAGCCGCTCAAGGGCCAGCTCTGGACACGCTCCGAGCGCGCGCTCAAGGAACCGGACGTGCACTGGTCGCGGCGCGCGATCGCCGGCGGCGTGGCCATCCTGGAATGCACGCTGCTGGCCTGGCTGGTGTTCGGACCGGCGCTGGCGGTCCGGAGCGTCCACATCACCGGCGCCGAGCATCTGACCAACGCCCAGGTGCTCAGCGCCGCGGGCCTCGACCCGAACGGATCGGTGCTGGTGGTGGACGGGCTTTCCGACGAGCAGCGCCTGGTTGCGCAGACGTGGATTCGTGCCGCTACCGTGCAGCCCTCGCTCGACGGCAGCGTGCAGATCCAGGTCAGCGAATGGCAGCCCGTGGCCGCGTATCACGCGGGTGGCGGCGGCAAGCTGTTCCTGCTCTCGGACCAGGCCGTAGTGCTCGGGCCGGCTGTGTCGGCGGGCGGGCTCACCACCATCCAGGGCCCGGGCGGCGCGGACCCCAGGGCCGGAGATCGCCCCCTCGACGCCGACCTGTTGGTCGCCCTGGTCAACATCCAGCGACTGCTTCCCACCCTGATCGGGCAGCAGGTGGCGACCTTCGTGCTCGACTCCTGCGGCGACCTGACGCTGGTGTCCACGCGCGGCTGGAAGGCTTACTTCGGCCGCGTGCTGACGCCCGAGGAATTCGCCTCGCTTCGTGACAAGATGGCGGCCTTGAAAGCAATCGAAGGCAAGGTGAACTACAACTCCGCCGACCTCGACTACGTCAACGTCATGAATGCGTCGGAGCCGGCCGCCGGCTTCAAGTCCAAAGAGACCTCGCCGCCCAGCCCAAGCCCGGGCGCCCCGCAGCCATCGCCGTCGCCTGTTCCGACATGCAAATAGGGGGCCCCCGCCAACGCGTGGCGAGCCGCTTCGCGGGTCCTCAGCGTTGGTGGGGTCCATGCAAGTAATAGTCGTCGCGGTCCTGTTCGCCCTTCTCGGGGTCGTGCTCGGCCTGCTATCCCCGATGACCATCCCGATCGTCTACGCGCGCTACACGGCGATCTCCCTGCTCGCCGCGCTCGACTCCATCTTCGGCGCCTTCAAGGCCTACATCGCGGGCTCGTTCGAGGCGCGCGTCTTCTTCAGCGGTCTCATCACCAACATGGCGTTGGCGGCCGGCCTGACCTACTTCGGGGACAAGCTCGGCGTGGACCTCTCGATCGCCGCCATCGTGGCTTTTGGAGTGCGGATCTTCAACAATCTCGGCGCCATCCGGCGTCACTATTTGTGATACCTAGGGTGACATCCAGACACAACGCCTAGCCTCGCGACGCCGGTGACCCACAAAATCTAGTCCGCAACAGCCCGGGAGCCGATATAATCCCCGCAACCCGCCCCAATATCTCGACGTTCCAGGAGGCATCCCAGCACAAGCTTTGTCACGGCGGAAGAAAACCGTCGGTCTCGACCTGGGCACCAGCCGGGTCGCGGTGGTGATAGCCGAGTCCGACGACCTTGGCGGTCCGGTCAGCGTCATCGGCGTGGGCCAGAGCCCGTCCGAGGGCCTGCGCAAGGGCGTGGTCGTCAACCTCGACAAGACCATCGCGTCCATCCAGGCCGCCGCGGTTCAGGCGGAGCGGATGGCCGGCCAGCGCATCGAGTCGGTCGTCGTCTCGCTGGCGGGCACGCATCTCTGGTCGCAGAATTCCACCGGCGTCGTGGCCGTCGCTCGCCCCGACCGGGAGATCGGCGAAGACGACGTACAGCGCGTGGTGGAGGCGTCTCGCGCGGTGAGCATCGCCTCTGACCGGCAGGTTATTCACGTCATCCCCCGCGCCTACACGGTCGACGGGCAGGAGGGCGTGCGCGACGCGGTCGGCATGACCGGCCAGCGATTGGAGGTCGAGACCAACATCGTCACCGGCGCGCAGACCGCGATCCAGAACGTGATCAAGTGCGTGCACGGCGCGGGCTTCGACATCGAGGACGTCGTCTGTGCGGGCCTGGCCGCCGGGGAAGGCGTGCTGACCCCGCAAGAGGTCGACCTGGGCGTATGCATCGTCGACATCGGGGCCGGCAACACCGCAGTCGTCGTCTACAACGAGGGCTCGGCGCGGCACCTGGCCGTGCTGCCGGTCGGCGGCAATCACGTAACCAGCGACATCGCGATCGGCCTGCGCACGACGCTCGACGAGGCCGAGACGCTGAAGCTCAACTACGGCCACACCCTGCCGGAGGTGATCGACCACGGCGAGAAGGTCGAGGTCCGGCAGGTCGGCGGCGACCGCATCCAGGCGCTGCCGCGCCGGTTCCTCGCCGAGATCATCGGGCCGCGCATGCAGGAGATCTTCCTGATGGCGCGTGAGGAGGTCCGCAAGTGCGGCTTCGACGGCCTGCTGCCCGCGGGCGTGGTCGTCAGCGGCGGAGGCGCCCGCCTGATGGGCACCACCGACGCCGCGCAGACGGTGTTCGACGCGTCGGTGCGGCTGGGCCAGCCGACCGGCCTGACCGGGCTCGCGGACCGCTGCCAGGGGCCGTCCTTCGCGGTCGCGGTCGGGCTCGTCAAATGGGGATCTCGCGCCCGCGCGCGCGACTTCGAATCGAACGGACGCCAGCAGGTGTCGCTGGGGTCGACGTACCAAAAAACAGTGAGGTGGCTGCGCGATTTTTTCTAGAGAACAGACCCGAAACCAGCTGGAGCTCGCCATAGCAAGAGCACAAACAACCAAGGAGGACCGCATCATCGTGATGAAAGAAAGCGAGTTGCACGAAGGGCGAGCGCGCATCAAGGTCGTCGGCTGCGGTGGCGGTGGCGGCAACGCCGTCAATCGCATGATCTCGAAAGCGCTCAAGGTGCAGTTCATCGCCGTCAACACCGACAAGCAGGCGCTCGAGCGCTGCCAGGCCGACGTCAAGGTGCAGATGGGCAGCAAGCTGACCCGCGGCCTGGGCGCCGGAGGCGACTGGACGCGCGGCCGCGACGCGGCGGACGAGAGCCGCGCCGAGCTGGCAGAGGTGGTCAAGGACTCCGACATGGTCTTCATCACCGCCGGCATGGGCGGCGGCACGGGCACGGGCTCGGCCGCGATCGTGGCCCAGCAGGCCAAGGAGGCGGGTGCTTTGACCATCGGCGTGGTCACGCGGCCGTTCGCCTTCGAAGGGCGGGTGCGAAACGACACGGCGGAGGAGGGCATCAAGGCCCTGCGCAGCAACGTCGACGCCCTGATCGTCGTGCCCAACGACCGGCTGGCGCAGGTGGCCAGCTCCAAGACCACGCTCGAGGAGGCGTTCCGGATGGCGGACGACGTGCTCCGCCAGGGCGTGCAGGGCATCTCCGACCTGGTCACTCAGCCGGGCGTCATCAACCTCGACTTCGCCGACGTGAAGGCGATCATGGACAACGCGGGCGAGGCGCTGATGGGCATCGGCCACGGGGCGGGCGACACGCGGGCGGAGGACGCCGCCAAGCAGGCGGTGTCGAGCCCGCTGCTCGAGACGTCGATCGACGGCGCCAAGGGCATCCTCTTCAACATCACGGCCGGGAAGAACATCACCCTGCAGGAGGTGCAGAAGGCCGCCGAGATCGTGCGGGCGGCGGCCGACCCGAGCGCCAACATCATCTTCGGCGTCGTCCGGGACGACACCATGCAGGACGAGATCAAGGTCACGGTGATCGCCACCGGGTTCGGCGGCAAGACCCAGGTCGAGGCCCGGGCCCAGCAGCAGGAGTCCCGCAAGACGTTCGAGCGGCCGGAGTTCGGGTCCGAGGATCTCGGCGACATCAACATCCCGGCGTTTCTCCGGAACCGGATGTAGGGAATAGATAGAAGCCCATGCGTTGCCCGTATTGCGGACATCACGACCTGAAGGTCGTCGACTCGCGCGACTCCGAGGTGGGGGAGGCGATTCGACGGCGGCGTGAGTGCCTGCAGTGCGGGCAACGTTTCACCACGTACGAGCGCATCGAGGCGGTGCCCTTCTACGTCACGAAGAAGGACGGGCGCCGCGAGGACTTCGACCCGCAGAAGCTCTTCACCGGCCTGAAGAAGGCGACGGAGAAGCGGGACATCTCGCCAGAGCGGCTGCGGGCGATCGTCGACGACATCGAGGCGGAGCTGCGGCGGTCGGGCCGGGTCGAGATCCCGAGCGGGGAGATCGGCGAGATGGTCATGGACCGACTGCGCGACCTGGACGAGGTCGCGTACATCCGGTTCGCGTCGGTGTATCGAGAGTTCATGGACCTCCAGCAGGTCAAACGAGAGATAGAACAGGTCCTCAGCTCCCGCCGGTCTTAGGCTGCCCGGCGAACTCCGGGTCCCCGCGCCAGCCTGAACACCTGACGGTCCGGCGGCAGGAAGCGGAACTCCCGCCCAGCCTTGACCACCTGCCAACCGCCCTCGTGGACCTGGCGATGATGGAAGTGGCAGACCGAGACCAGGTTGGGCAGGTTGGTGGGCCCGCCCCGGATCCAGAACTCGATGTGATGGGGCGTGTCCAGTTGACCGG
>Ga0207646_10001498_pt1 | contig 28718 bp, 29 predicted proteins | sample KBSK5502metaG_FD_184343 | JGI IMG/M metagenome (GOLD analysis project Ga0207646, IMG submission 184343) | Corn, switchgrass and miscanthus rhizosphere microbial communities from Kellogg Biological Station, Michigan, USA - KBS K5-50-2 metaG... | ecosystem: Host-associated > Plants > Roots >...
AAATCCGCCGCAAATTTGCCGGCTTCGGTCCGCCAGCGCTTGTTGAATCTGGCGACGGAACGCAAGGAAGATTTTGGACTTGTCTTGACCCGCTATGGATTGGAATGATTCCTATATCGCCTCAGTGTTTCTCCCCATCGCGATTCGTTTGTCCTCAAGGGCGCACTCCTACTGCGACTCTGGACCGCGGAGACGTATCGTCCAACCCGAGATCTCGATCTGCTCGGGCGAGGAATATCCAATATCGGCTACCGGAAGATCTTCTCCGAGGTGTGCTCACAAAAGGTGGAAGACGATGGCCTGATGTTCCAGACACGATTCGTGTGGAAAGAATCCGTGATGATGAAGCCTACGAAGGCGTTCGGGTGCGCGTGGAAGCACGGCTTGGCGATGTGCGCGTTCCTCTGCAGATTGACGTCGGTCTCGGAGACGCGATTGTTCCGGCATCAGAGGAATTGGAATATCCCACGCTCCTCAAATTTCCTGCACCTAAATTGCATGCCTATTCCAAGGAGAGCGTTGTTGCGGAAAAGTTTGAAGCCATGGTCAAACTGGGCATGGCTAACAGCCGAATGAAAGACTTTTACGATCTCTGGGTATTGGCGCGAAGGTTTGAATTCGAGAGTGGCATCCTCGCCGCGGCAATCCAAGCGACATTCGAAACGCGGCGTACGACCCTGCCGAAGTCGTCGCCGCTGGCCTTGCAGGCCGATTTCTACGAACTTCCGAGCAAGCAGACGCAATGGCGAGCGTTTCTGAGAAAAAGCGGTCTCAAGGCAGATTCTTCCCTAAAGGAGATTATCGAAGTCGTTAGAGAGTTCGTAATGCCGGTTGTGGACGGCATTTTGAAGGGAAACTCCGAAAAGAAGGTGTGGCAGCCGGGGGGCCCTTGGAAGAAGGGCCGGAAACCCTAGTTATTTCCTTCCCGGGTGTTTTTGTGCGCATTGCTATATTAGCTTTGCTTTATCGGCGTGTAGTTTACCTAAGTTAGAACGCCTGCCTGTCACGCAGGAGGCCGCGGGTTCGAGTCCCGTCGCTCCCGCCAATTCTTCGAATCGGCGCCGCATTTGTTTGTCAAAACGTCACAGGCCAAATCCCTTCGCGTTTTCTGTTAACCACCGCACTCTTAGAAAAGCTTCCCACTAGCCGACTTATCGGGAGTTGGCTCCCAAATCAAGGAGAGGGAAGGATTACGCGGGAACCGATTTCATCGTCGCCCGGAACGGTCGGATTGCTTCGGTCTATCTCTTTTTCGACGAGCTACCCTGAACTGGACTTCTGACTACGGTGAATCTCGATGACAACAGCTTACGACTTGTTGGTTCTGCCCGTCATGCAGTGCTCCGCTGCGGGGGCCATGCCAACGTTATGCCTGGCACCCGCCCCTAATGTGAGTCCAGTTGGTTTCTCTCCTCCATCAGCGCGGCAGCGCGCTTGCCGACCTTCTTGAGCCTCACTTCAAGACCACGAAGCTCCTCCGAGCTTAGTTCGGAGAACACTTTCTTCATCTGCCCGGAATGCTTTCGAAAGGCGGAAACAATAAGATCCTTGCCACGTGGGGTGAGGGCAACGATCCGAACGCGTCGGTCTTCGGCGCTCTCGACCCGGCTGACCAGGCCCTTCGCGACGAGGCGATCGACAAGGATACTGATCGAGCCTGGGGTCAGATCGACGATTGGGCCGATCGTATTGACGGGCAAAGGCCCATTGTGCAGCAGGAGTTCCAGCACGCCGAAATCCGAGAGGCCGAGTCCGGTCTCTTCAATACCGGCGGCTGCGTACCTTGTCAGGGCGCGCATCGCCTTCATCATTACTATCCAGAGGCGGTCCGTCCCTTGAATGGCTCGGGTCATAAAAAACCTGAATCTGCGAGAAGTATACATCATCAATTAGATTTACATCAATAGAATTGACGCCATACCATTGGCGCCGATTCGAAAAGGAGAACGTGGTTATGAGAACCGTCTCTGTAATCGCCCGATATCTTACGGGCGTGGTCTTTCTTGTTATGGGGCTGAACGGCTTCCTGAACTTCATTCCTCTTCCCCCGCCGGGGGGCATAGCTGGACAGTTCATGGGCGCCCTTTATGTTTCGCATTACCTGTGGGTGATCTTCGCGTTTCAGGTCATCGGAGGCTTACTTCTGCTGGTCAACCGTTATGTACCGTTGGCGGCAGCAGTGCTGGCGCCGGTGATTGTCAACATCCTTACATTTCACGTGTTAATGGCTCCGAGCGGGCTTCCGCTGGCCCTATTCGTGGCGGTCCTGTGGGTCGCAGTCTTCATCGAGGTGCGACCTGCCTTTTCCGGGTTGTTCCAGTCGCGCTGGCAGCCGCGGGCCTGACCGCGGGAGAAAGGAAGCAAAACATGGCGCAAAAGCTCACAGTCGTTGTTACGGGATCCACGGGTAAACAAGGCGGCGCCGTCGCGCGTGGCCTCCTTGAGCGAGGCCACAAGCTCCGCGCCGTCACTCGCGACCCAAACTCAAGCCAGGCGAAGTTGCTCGCGAACGCCGGGGCGACGCTCGTTGCGGCGTCGCTCGAAGACACTGCGGCGATTATGAAGGCGCTCGAAGGAGCGACCTCTCTCTTCGCGATGACGACGCCGTTCGGAGGTACGGACGCCGAGACACGACAAGGCGTCGCCGCTGCCGCCGCGGCGAAGGCAGCAGGCGTGCATCTCGTCTTCACTTCCGTCGGCTCCGCCAACCGACAGACGGGCATTCCGCACTTCGACAGCAAGTACGAGGTCGAAAAGTACATTGCCAAGGTCGGCGTCCGCGCAACGATTCTCGCGCCCGTTTCCTTCATGGAGAACCTCTACTTCGCGAAAGAGCAGCTCGCTAAAGGGACCTACGCCGCGGCGCTCCCGCCGACGAGGGCGCTCGCGCAAGTTGCCGTCGTGGACATCGGGGCGGTCGCCGTCCGCCTCCTCGAGGACGCGGGTCGCTTCACGGGCAAGCGCTTCGACCTCGCGAGCGACGAGCTCACGGGGAATGACGCCCTCGCCATTCTCTCGCGCGTTACCGGCCGCCCTTTTGACTATTACCAGATCCCGCTCGATGTCATCCGCCAGCGCATGGGTGAGGATGCCGCCAAGATGTACGATTGGTTGGACCGCGTCGGCTATACGGTGGATCGCGCCGCGCTCCGCCGTGAGTTCCCCCACGTCGCCTTCCACGACTTCGAGTCTTGGGCGAAGGCGCAGGATTGGAATGCGCTTCTTTCATGAGACTGCGTGTGGCGCCCATTAGGCAGATCTAAGGAGAGCTCGCATGAAAGCTGTCAGATTGTTGGAATATGGTGGGCAGTTGGTGTTCAACGATGTACCGACGCCGGCGATCGCAGGTGACGAGATCCTGGTGAAGATCAAGACTACCGCCGTCAATCATCTGGATCTTGTCAAGGCCTCCGGAACGGCAAGACAGATACTCCCGATCGACCTGCCGTGGATACCTGGTCATGAGTTTTCAGGGGTCGTTGAACAGATTGGCAGTGACGTTGCGGCATATGCGCCAGGTGATGCCGTGTTCGCTGCCAACGAGACGGGCGGCGCGTACGCGGAGTATCTGGCTGTCAAGCCGGCGGCCATCGCAAGGAAACCATCCAACCTCTCATTTGAGGAGGCAGCATCTGTGCCGGTGGCCTCCCAAACTGCGTGGCAGGGACTCTTCACCCACGGTCACCTGGAAAAGGGACAAACGATCCTGATCCATGGTGGCGCCGGCGCTGTGGGCGCCTATGCGGTGCAATTGGCATCGCATGCCGGCGCCACCGTCATTGCCACGGCAAGCGGCGACGATGAGGCGTACCTCAACTCCATCGGAGCCAGCCGGGTTATCGATTATCGAGAGGAGCAGTTCGAGAAGGTTCTGCGAGAGAAGGTCGATGTGGTCTTCGACTTGGTCGGTGGCGAGACACAGAAGCGGTCGTTCCTCGTCTTGAAGGAAGGTGGCCATCTCGTATCCGCCGTTCAGCCCGTATCGCAGGAAGAGGCAGCGATGCACCATGTGTCGGGCGTGATGATGCGGCTCGCGCCGTCAGGGGACGTGCTCGGCAGAGTCGGGCGACTGCTGGAAGAGGGGGCAATACGACCAGACGTTGCGACCGTGTACGCACTCCAAGATGCAGCCCAGGCCTGGAAGGACATCGCTGAGAAACTGCCAAGGGTTCATGGGATGTCACCCAGTGAGCCGGGAGCGCCAAGACGAAAGAAACACGGCAAGATCGTGCTTCGTGTGGCCTAGCGGGGTAATGGAGGAGATTGAGTCATGGTCGGCATCGTAATCGTAACCCGAGCGGCCGTGTTGATCGCTCGGCGCGCCTCCACCTGGACGGTCGACGAACACTTGGCCGGACTGTCGCCCGGATGTGTTGCGGTCGACCTGAGCCGCCCGGCGCAAGTGTACTGCGGAACTGCGCGTGCCGGTCTGTTCCGAAGCCGCGACAGCGGCCGGAATTGGGAACCAGTCGGACGGGGCATCGACCACCTGATGGTCACCGCGGTTGATGTGGGTCCCGCGGAACAAGCTGACGGGTTCGGCGTCGTCTATGCCGGCACCGAACCAAGTGCGGTGTTTCGCTCCGACAATGGCGGCGATAGCTGGGTGGACCTCGCCGGATTGCGCGCGCTCCCTTCTGCTGACACCTGGAGTTTTCCCCCACGGCCCCAGACGCATCATGTTCGGTGGATCGAAGCCGACGTGAGCGTCGCGGATCGCGTGTTTGTCGCGATCGAGGCTGGCGCGCTCGTGCGCACGTTCGACGGCGGGCGGATATGGCGGGATCGCGTTCGCGGCGGTCCGTACGACACGCACACAGCGATGACGCATCCGTTTGCGCCCGGGCGGATCTACTCGGCCGCCGGCGATGGGTACTATGAAAGCACCGATGCTGGGGACTCGTGGAGATCGCCCGAGGATGGATTGAAGCACCTCTACCTCGTGGGTGTTGCCGTGGATCCTGCTGATCCAGATACCGTGATCGTGTCCGCAACAGACGGACCCGGCTCCGCCTATTCGCCGCGAGGGGCCGAGGCGTACGTGTATAGGAAGACTGGGGTTCAGAGATGGGAACAGTCAATGAGCGGCCTACCCGGGGCGAAGGCCACGACGGTGAGCCGTTTTGCCACTCATGCTGGCGAACCAGGCGTCATCTACGCCGCCAACAACCGCGGCCTCTTCAGATCAGGTGATGCAGGACGGAGCTGGAAGGCTATGGACCTCCCTTGGCCAGGCCCCGGCCTTGCAGATGGCGTGGCGGCGGTTGCCTGCCTTCCGGAGTGATATGGAAAGACGTTCTGCTGTCGTGTCCCTGATCGTTGTGCTGCCGGTTCGTCGAGCGAATGAATCTCTGAATTGCCTCTGTTGGCAGCGGAGTTCGAGCATGTCAATCGGATTTTGTGAAACCCGTGGTAGGTTCCTTGACGAAAACACACGGGCGATCTTCGGCCGCAGCTACGCTGCTGAGCCGGATATTCTCATCGAGCAGCTTAGGAAAGACGAGGCGATCACGGAGGCCGACACGGTGTTGCTCACCATTCCGAATCAACTAGGTGTTGCCTACAACGTGCATGTCCTTGAGGCCATTCTGACTACGGTCGCTCCAGCCCTCCGTTGGCGCTAAATCGTCGCCACATTCGTTTACTATCCCGCAATCCGGAGTGTTCTTGCACCGACGCTTAGGCGAACATCGGCGCTGGTCACAGAGTGGTCACAATAAAGGGGCCACCTTGACGAATGAAGTTATTGAGTGAAAATGGGTTAGGCTCAGAGAATCCCTGAAAAGGCTGGCGTCGGGGGTTCAACTCCCTCCCCGGCCACCAATCTACAATGAAATCAGTTTGTTGTCTCGCATTGTTAATCTGTCACATTGAATTATAATTTCAGAAATCGACGGCCGTCAATCTTCGTAATCCTTTGCGTTCATTATTGTTATTTGGAATTGTGGAGTGTTCTTGTCGCTGGAATGGCTTGCAGGTATGCGAGGCGAGATTTCTGCTCCACACTCGACAGAATGCTCTCGAGTTCTAACCGGTTACCGCCGTTGCAAGGCGATTACCGAAAGTAAAGGTTAGTTGAAGCTTCCTCCGCCTTGCCAGGGAGACGTTGACTGTGTAGTGTGGCGAGGTGACCGCGACGCGTCCCGCACTCCTTTGGGGAAGGGCCAAAGAGGCCTTGTCGCGGTCTACCTCACAAAGGGCAAGCGGGTCTTCTGCAGGGAGATTGGAGATGCATGGTCTTCTCTTTGGCGGAAGTGGCACGGGTGTTTGGTTGAACACCCGTACCACGCCTTGGGCCGCGGCTGCATTAAAAGCGGAAGACGATGCCGGCTGACGGTTGCGCAATATGCGTCAAGCTGTCGGTATTCAAGCCCGCGAGATTGAAATCTGGTGCTTTGTATACATAACCACGGTACTCGGCCCGTAACGAGATGTGCCTGGTGAAAGCGTAGTCGGCACCAGCGCCGTAAACGAATGCACCCCTCGTCTCGGTCGTAGCTCCTGCGAAGTTGCCGCCGGCATTCCCGGTCGGATCGAACACCAGAGCGCCGCCGCCAGCTAACGCATACGGCTGGAGCCTGGCAAAGCTCGGCAGTTTTACGACAGCTGAGCCAGTGATCTGGTGGATGTTGGACTCTACGCGAGTTCCCGTCCCGCCGAAATAAATCTGCGTATTGCGGTCATATCCGTAGTTCGCCTCTGCTGCAAGCCAACGATTGAAGTTGTAGCGATAGCCAACCAGGAATCCACCGGTGTCGGTCGCGTGTTGCCGAATCCCATTTCCGTCGGCGTCTTTTGTGAAGAACCCCGTGCCCTGAAGGCTAATTTCTGATTTCCTGTGCCACTGCGTTCACGGAGGACAATGCCAGAACGCATACAGCCGCCAGTATTGTTCGTTTGATCGAGTTAAGGTCCATTCTTGATCTCCTTTTCATTTCGGCGACGCCCGTTTCTCGCGTTTGGCAGCGGTATCAGCGCTGGTTAAGAGGTTCATTGCAGCCATGATTAACACTTCCTCCAGCGTGAAGCCGCGAGTTGTGATCTTCCACATGACCGCCTCACAATTGATTCGAAGCACCGCATCTCTCTCCAAGGCAAGAGCCATGCCAAACGTCGCGGCACACGTAAGTGATGGAAAAGCGCGGGGTTAGCAGAAAGTCGATTAGCTTGAAAAATGTTGAAAGGGTCGAAACTGTCGATTGTGTTAGAAGCCCTGCTGAAGAGGTAGCCGCACAATACGTGAAACATTCACTCGACATGAAACATTCACTCGACAGAAACATTCACTCGGCTTGAGTCATCAGTACTTGCGATGTAAGCTGTGACCGCGATTTTGTGTGTCAATGCCGGTCGGTCCAGGGATGGTGGCTTCTGCTGCGTCGTAGTCCACACCGTTTCCTGAACCCGCGGGAGTCCTTTAAGAACTCGCTTGTCGCACTCTGTTGCGACCTGTAGAGGAAGTGAGTCATCTATCTATCTGAGGATTTGGGGTAAATTAAAGCCCGGGTTTTCAGCGCTGAATATAAGGCTATGGGCACAGAGCCGATCGTTGAGTCTCAAACAGGCAGCTACCGCTACGAGGCGATTGTGCGCATCAGCGAGACGATCGCTGCGTGCCGCCAACCTGAAGAAATGGCTACAACTCTCGCGTCTGAGATTGGCAAGTTTCTGCACTTCGACCACCTTTACTTCGTTGTGTTGAAGGAGAACTCCACGGAAATCGAATACCTTCTGTGGGGCAAGAACCCAATCCCTATGCCGGACCTGCCGATGCAAGAACTGCCGACGTGGGCCGCGATCAACAGCCGAGACCCGCAGCATACTCCTGATTGGGATGCAGAGGAACGATTTCCCCGATTCAGGGAATACGCAAAGAAAATACGGCTCGGCTCGAGCATCCGCGTTCCATTAATAACTCCGCATCGTCCCTTGGGTGTTTTCGGAATCATCCGCGACACAGTGAATCCATTCAGCGAAGAAGAAATAAGCTTCCTGGGGCTGATCGGGCGTGTCGTCGCCTTCGCGCTTGATGATGGTTTGAATCTCAGGCGCGCGCAACATCAAAATGATCAGCTGCAGTTGCTTCTGAACCTGACGAATCGAATCACATCAAATCTTGAACTTCGGGACCTGTTGCGCGCCGTTGCGGCGAACATACGCGAAGTCATACATGCCGAAGGTGTCACCGTTTCGTTGCAAGATGCAGCCTCGGAGAAATTCAGGGTATTCGCCATCGATTTCCCGCATGGAAAAGGGGTCCTCAAGGAAGAGTTGCTCGTTAGGCCGAGTACAGCTGTCAAGAAAGCCCTAGAGACCTTAAGACCCGTGGTCAGTCACACTTGCGACGGTAACGAGCTCGTCTCCGAAGCATCTGACATAATGGTTGCGGAGGATCTAAGGGCCTATTGCGCCATTCCGCTTGTAAATCGTGGCCGGGCGGTCGGGATTCTCTCAATTTTACGTACGACGGAAGCTCCGTTTTCGCAGGAAAACATAGATTTCTTAAGCCGTGCGTCAGGCCAGATCGCCATCGCCATTGAAAATGCTTGTGCATATCACGAGATTTCACAACTGAAAGACAAGCTCGCCCAGGAGAAGCTCTATCTCGAAGAAGAAATCCGCAGCGAGATGAGCTTTGAAAACATCATCGGAAACAGCCCAGCGTTGAAACATGTTCTGGAACTTGTTGAAACGGTCGCTACCAGCGACTCTACAGTCCTGCTGCTTGGAGAGACAGGTACAGGCAAGGAGTTGATCGCCCGCGCCATTCACGACCGCAGCAGACGCAAAGATCGCACGTTTGTGAAGCTGAATTGTGCCGCCATTCCTACCGGCCTGCTTGAGAGTGAACTGTTTGGACATGAAAAGGGAGCTTTTACGGGCGCGATTATTCAGAAGGTCGGCCGAATGGAGCTGGCAGATCAAGGCACTTTGTTCCTGGACGAAGTGGGAGACATTCCCATTGAAATTCAGCCGAAGCTGTTGCGTGCATTACAAGAACGCGAATTTGAACGACTAGGGAGCACTCACACGCGAAGAGCCAATATTCGGCTCGTCGCGGCGACCAATCGCGATCTCGAACAGATGATTGCAGCCCGCGAATTCCGAAGTGATTTGTACTACCGCTTGCATGTATTTCCGATCCGGATACCACCTCTGCGGGAACGTAAGGAAGACATTCCACAACTGGTGAGTTATTTTGTGCAGAAGTTTGCCAAGCAAATGCAGAAGAAGATTGAAGCTATTTCTCCGGCGGTCATGAAGGGGCTTACGGCTTGGGACTGGCCAGGCAACATTCGCGAGCTGGAGAATTTCATCGAGCGGGCGGTGATCGTCACGCGCGGCAAATCGCTTGAGGCGCCGGTTAGAGAACTCCGTAAAACAAATACGGTCGCGTTCCCGCATGCCGCGCAGAATAGCGTCGAGCAAGTCGCTGGAGAAAGAACAGATTCGCAAAGCGACCAAACCAGCGTTGCTGACGAATATGAAAGAAGGCAGCGTGATGAGATCGTACGGGCGCTGACTGCTTGCAATGGGCGCGTCGGCGGTGCCGATGGTGCTGCCGCACGCCTGGGAATGAACCGGACGACTTTCCTTTCTCGAATGAAGAAATTCGGCATTTATGCGAAGCAATATGCTTAATCGCCAGCCCGCCTCGTAGCGTCGACATTTTCGACGCTTTCAACTTCTTCGACCTTGATACTTCGAGCTCTGGCATTACTCTCCTTTAAATTCAGAGACTTACGGCTCGCCGGGTTTGGTGTGCGCCTTGCCTTATCGAGAGTGGGAGAAGCAATGCTGAAGATCTCGCTCGTTGATAACGCCAGGCAGCGTCGGGTGATTGTGGAAGGAAAGCTCGTTGCGCCCTGGGTAGCCGAGTTAAGGAATGCGTGTCAAGAAGCAAGAGCAGACCTTGATGGCCGCGAGCTAGTCGTCGAGATGAAATGTGTCACGACGATCAGTCAGGAGGGCGAGAACGTAATCCTTGAGTTGATAAACGGGGGAATTCGATTCCGCTGCCACGGCCTGTTTGCAAAGCATGTAGTGAAAGAACTAACTCGCCGCGCAAGCAGGTATCTGGGGACACGAGCAGGTGATTGAACGGTTCAATTTCAAGTTCGGGAAGAGAAAGCAATCGATACGCAAGTCGCGAAGAATTTCGGGGCGTTGAGGAAAAGAGCATGCAAAACACCAATGCATACGTCGCAAGTGAGGAGCGCGAGGAAATTCCAAATGAAGGAAAGGCGGCTCAACAGTTGGAGCAAATTCTGGCTAGTGGCCTGCCGCCTCTGTACAGACGGGCATACCGCATCCTAGGGAATGCAGCTGACGCAGAGGACGCGGTTCAGGATGCTCTTCTCGCTGCCTATACCCACCTGCACCAGTTCCGAGGGCAGGCACAGATCTCTACTTGGCTTACCACCATCATGCTTAACTGCGCTCGATTACAACTACGTCGGCGGGCAAAACACGTCCAAGTGTCTCTCGACGAATCCACCGGGGGACCGCAACCAGTTTCAGTGTCGGAGCGACTAGCAGATCACCGGCCTAATCCCGAGGATGAATACAGAAAGTCTGAGCTGAGTACTCGCTTGACTCATTTGCATAGTCAGCTCTCTCCCACTCTGCGTAGGACATTTCAGTTGCGCGATGTTGATGGGTTACCGATCCGCGAAACCGCACAGATTTTGGGAGTACCACCCGGTACTGTGAAGGCCCAGTCAGCACGGGCGCGACAAAAACTAAAAGAACTAATGCGCCGCACTCTCAGGCCGCAATATCGGAGACTGCCAAGTCGATTATTGGAGTTCGCAAGTTCGACAAGCTGAAATTAGTGCGTCGGAAACCTCGGCCAGTGAGTTCGACCGCGCAGGTCGACGAGGCTCAAGAGACAAGCAGATGACTAACGCCGCACAATTTGCACTCACGCACGGTGCTGCGATCCTCTTCATGTGGATATTGGCCCAGCAAGCCGGTGCACCGATTCCGAGTGCGCCAGTGCTCATTGGGGTCGGATCGCTTGCAAGCTCAAGGCGGTTAGGGCTGGCATCTTCCATGATTGCAACTTTTAGCGCTTGTCTGTTGGCAAATGGATTCTGGTACCGAGTAGGACGGCAGGGCTGGCCCGAGGGTCATCGGTTTTGCCGACCAAACGGCAAGTGGCAAGCTCGCGCACTGAAGCTCATGCGGGGCCATTCAGCTGCCAGCATGCTATTAGCAAAGTTCGTTGCTGGCTCGAATTTCGCGTCGCTACTGGCTGGCAAAGCAGGCGTGTCGCTCCCCAGGTTTCTCACTTACGAAAGCATTGGCTCTCTGACATGGTCCGGTACTTACATTGCGGTTGGATACCTTTTTCACGGGCACCTGCATTGGACGCTGGCGCAGACTTTACGTCCGCTCTTGGCCGCTCGCATTGCAGTGTTTCTAGCAAGATTGTGGCGCTGCAGATCGCTGGTGCATGCTGCGATTCTGGCAGTGGCAACCTTGTTCTTTTGTGCGCTGCGACCTGTAAGTCGATACAAAGCTGCGCTGCGAGTGGCAACTTCTTTTGATTCCCCACAACTGACGAACAAAAGTAGCAGGCTTCGGGAGTGGTTGCGCCAATGAGTCCCACGCTCTGCTATTTGGAGACCAAGAAATGACTGAACAAACCCAGATGCAGGCTCCCCAGAAAGAAGCGAATGTATACGCGAGTCGCGAGGACTTTCACACAATCTTCAATGAGGATCTGAGGCAGCTCTATCAGTTGTCGTTTCTACTTACGCGCGATCCCGCAAAGGCGGAGCGATGCCTCGTAGTTGGCCTTGAAGATTGTGCCAGGGAAAACCGCGTATTTCGTGAATGGGCACGTTCTTGGGCGAAGCGAGTAATAGTCCAGAATGCGATTCGTGAGTTGAAGCCGCGACCAATCCATTCCAATTCACGTCTATCGGAAGCCATTTTCTCGGATATTGACCAACACTCGAGCGTTTCAGACCGACACTTCGCATTAGAAGCTGTGTTGAAGCTTGAAGATTTCGAGCGGTTTGTATTCATTATGTCCGTCCTGGAGCATTACTCGGATCTTGACTCTGCCCTTCTGCTCGGGTGCTCAATTAGAGAAATCCTGGAGGCTCGTGGCCGCGCTTTTGGGAAACTGGTGGACTCAAGCCAACGAAGTTCTTCTCAGGGCCAACCTTTGGTGCAGGAGATGAAATGACTCAGACCAACTTCGGATGGCGAAGTTCCGATACACGATGCACGATGCAGGGATGAGTGTATCTCAATGCTGACAAATCAGGAGCCAGATTGGAATATCGACGCCCTAACCGATACAGAGATCTACGCGGCGATTCACTATCTTGAGCCGGACCCAAGAAACGCGCCCGAGCAGGATCCGAACGATCAGGATCAAGATATTGGCGTCGTGATCTGCGTCTGTTTGTACATCGCAATGTCGGTCTGCTTGGCCTTCTTGTGGTTCTACTGGAGATGATGTGCTTTTCTGGTAAGACCGAAAACGAGACTCATTAGCGGATTTGGGGCCCAGGACGCATTTCGGCATTAGCGGCCATCTTCGGCTCGCATACTGACCCAGAGATATGCTCAAGGTCACCTCTCGTCGCTCTCAACACTTTCAACAGATTCGTCACCCACACGACCCACGATCTCGGTAGCACTCTCTAGAACTCAATCACTTAATTCAGAGCGACATTTGGCATGAGCCTTGCCTCCGCTATGAGTAGTGGCACGGAAATTTCAAATGGAGATTGTAGCCGCTATGGCTCACACTCAATCTCTCTCGCTTCTTCCCCGAACTAATCATTCTGCCCCTTACGTTGAGTTGCGCCAGTCGCTCCCAAGCCGAGTCGGAGTCGTCTCCCCATTCGTCGATCAACTCATGCGGTTCATTCTGAACTTTCGAATGGCGGATGGAAGTGAAATCGACATCGAGATGGCCCTGCTTGAAGCCCTCGCGAATGCCGTGATCCATGGCAACGGTGATAACTCCGGCAAGACAGTGTACGTCACATGCCGTTGCTATATGGACGGAGAAGTCTCAATCACGGTTCGGGACGAAGGAAAAGGATTCGACAGCAGCACAGTGCTGGATCCCACACGTCTAGAAAACCTGCTGTTCACACATGGTCGTGGTATCTATCTCATGAAGACGCTAATGGATGAAGTCTCTTTCGAAGAGGGGGGATCTGTCGTTCGAATGCGAAAGAACTCCAACTTTGGTGCAACCGCACAGGGGAGATCAGAATGACAAGCAAACTGGGACGCCGCGCACCGGGCGGCCCGGGCATTGAGCCACGTTGGACACACGGCGCCAAACTTGCCGTCGGTACAGCCTATTCAACCTCCAGCCGAGTCTGGTACACACTCGATGCTGGTTGTGTAACCGAGGTCTACTACCCCACAATCGACACCCCGCAAATACGTGACCTGCAATTCCTCTTCACAGACGGCGAAACTTTCTTCCACGATGAGCGGAGGAACTTTACCTCGGAGATCGATTGCGTCTCTGAAGCGGCACTCGGATTTGAAGTAACGAACCGGGAAAAGGAAGGCCGTTATACGCTTCACAAGACAATCCTTGGAGACCCTTATCAGAATTGCATGCTCATTCACACGCGTGTTGAAGCAACGGCTGAATTGCTGTCCAGGCTTAAGATGTATGTCCTTTGTGCACCGCACCTCGAAATCGGTGGGTGGCACAACAATGGGGAGATTCTACAAATTGGGAATTACAAGGTTCTGCTCGCGCATAAGGGAAACACGTGGCTTGCAATTGGTGCCACGGTTCCGTTCACCGAAGCGTCTTGTGGATACGTCGGAGTGAATGATGGCTGGACGGACTTGGCTGACAACTATCGCCTCGATTGGCAGTATCAAGAAGCGCTAGACGGCAACATCGCCCTAATTGGCGGGCTGGATCCTTCTCACGGTACGGAGTTCACAGTTGGCGTCGCCTTCGGGACAACTCAGCACGATGCGCTGAGTACTCTTGGTCAGTCGTTGAATATTCCATTTGAACGAACACGCGAAGTGTTCATTCACCAATGGGAACAAACCTCGAAACGGTTTTCGCTTGCATCGAAGTCCAACAATGCCAAGCTGTACGAACGCAGCGTGAATCTTCTGCTGGCGCACGAAGACAAGACTTACTCTGGCGCAATGATCGCATCACTCAGCATTCCCTGGGGCGACCAAAAGAGCGATGACGAGCTGGGCGGCTATCACTTGGTTTGGACCCGGGACTTGGTGAAGTCGGTGACTGGCTTGTTGGCGGCCGGAGACACAAGCACACCCCTTCGCTCTCTGATCTATCTTGCGGTCTCACAGCGGGAAGACGGCGGCTTTTATCAAAACTTCTGGCTGGACGGCCGACCATACTGGGCGGGCATTCAGCTCGACGAGGTTGCGTTTCCAGTTCTGCTGACATGGAGACTCTGGAAGAACAAGGCTTTGGGAAATTTCCTTCCTTTTGAGATGGTTCGTCGCGCCTGTGGCTTCCTCATCCGCGAAGGGCCGATGACAGCGCAGGATCGCTGGGAGGAGGCAAGAGGCTATTCGCCGTCAACCCTCGCGGTTCATATAGCTGCATTGATTTGTGCAGCTGAGTTCTTTGATGACCGAGGCGAGCACGCAACTGCGGAGTTCGTTCGCGATTACGCTGACTTTCTTGAATCGCATATAGAGCGCTGGACCGTCACCACACAAGGAACCCTGGTACCGGGTATCAGGCGCCACTATATCCGGGTCAATCCCGCAAGCTCTGTCGATTGTGCCGACGACGATCCGAATTGTGGAACCTTAGTGCTGGCCAATCAGCGTCCCGGTGCTCCCTATGAATTTCCAGCAAAAGAGATTGTCGACGCTGGGTTTCTCGAATTAGTCCGTTACGGCATCCGCGGCGCCAACGATCCTGTCATCAAAGACTCGCTCCGTGTCGTGGATTCTGTACTGAAGGTCGAAACGCCTTACGGCCCCGCTTGGCGGCGATATAACCATGATGGCTATGGCCAGCGTGAAGACGGTTCCTCCTACAGCGGTTGGGGCAGGGGACGACCGTGGCCTTTGCTAACGGGCGAGCGCGGGCATTACGAAATCGCAGCTGGACGCAACCCCTTGCCTTATTTGAAGGCTCTTGAAAATTTCTCACAAGGAATCGGATTGATGCCCGAACAGATCTGGGACGGCCCAGACGTGCCCTCGCGTTACCTGTTCTTAGGCGGAACTACCGATGCGGCCATGCCGCTGATTTGGGCGCATTCCGAATACGTCAAGCTGCATCGCTCTGCTGCCGACCATAGAGTCTTCGATTTGGTCGAGCCAGTATACGAGCGCTACGTCACAGGAACCGGCAAACGCAAGACCATTGAAGTCTGGAAACCGAATCATCAAGTGCAAACGGTACCGGCGGGTGCACTTCTGCGCATACAAGCGGACTCTCCGTTTCTCTTGCACTGGACCAGCGACGACTGGCAAAACTCGAAGGATACGAGATCACAAGGAACAGCGATTGGAATCGAGTTCGTCGATATTCCCCTGCCGGACAGGCAGGAAAACGTCATTCGATTCACTTTTCTTTGGATGGAAGAAAATCGGTGGGAAGGCAGGGACTACACAGTGAACGTGCGACAAGAAGACGCAGCAGCAAAGAGCAGAAGGAATCTGCGCAGAAGAAAGGCGCCCGGCCAGCACGTACCCACAGTCGGATAAAAGTCAGTTTGCGATCCAGGCGAAATCGACCTTGGCATCGCTCAGGGCGGGCCTCAGCATCACCCCGAGAGGTGTGAGTATCTTGACAATTTTGCAATTCGACACACTGCTTCTCATCTTTGGCCAGTTATGCGGCGGCATTTGACGGGCTACATTGCGTTCTGTGCAATTTGTCGTGATCGATCAATTCTTCAACTGAGCGCACCAGGACCGAAAAACCACACGCACCACATTTTGATTTCAGGAAAAAGACCTCATTCTGCACAACCGGGTTCCGAATAAAGTCGTACTCCTTAAATTCCATACACCATTCCTTTGGCCGGGCCACTTCGCATCGTAACGAAGCGAATCGCCGCCCGCTCTCGAACTGCCGCAATACTCTTGCCAAGAAATCCCATCAGGAACATTCATTTATCTCTGCACGTTTTCAAGCGATTAGGCACCCCAAACCTGTTTTCTTATTGGCGAGCGCTCGTTCGGGTGATCGGCTCTCTCGACACTTTCGACCTCTTCGACCTCTTCGACAGTGTTGGTCCTGAACGGCCCAAGAAACTTCTTGATTACGTGCTACTTAGCATCCCGTCGGTTCTGGTATGCGATTTGCCCTTGGATGAAGAGTGCAATCGCGTGACGGACGCGCCTGAAATCGACGAGACGACTCTCTGGGCACATTTCCCTTCAACCGAGCAGCGTCCCGATTCAGGCGCGTTCGTGACGCGATTGAAGAGAAAAGGTCAATAACTCGATTGAGGGGAAGGAAATGATGAAGCAAATATCCCAGGTTTAGTTAGTGCGGTTCTCCTGCTGAATGCCCTTGGCTGCAGCAACGGTAAGGTGCGGGCTGCAGCCCCGCCTCCACCAGCTAAGGTCGAAGTCGCACCGGTCATTCAAAAGGATGTACCGGTTCAGGGCGAGTGGATAGGAACGCTCGAAGGCTACGTCAATGCACAGATTCAACCTCAGGTGAGCGGTTATCTGATTCGCCAGGATTATCACGAAGGGGCATTCGTCAAAAAGGGTCAGCTGCTCTTTGAGATCGATCCCCGTCCTTTTCAAGCCGTGCTTGATCAAGCCAAGGGCCAACTAGCCCAGGCTGAGGCGCAGATGGGGAACGCCGAAACGAACGTGAAGCGTGATATTCCCGAAGCGGAGGCTCACGCCATTCCCCAAAGTCAGTTGGATACGGACACGCAGTCGCTCCGTGGGGCGAAGGCAGCAGTTGAGGCCAGTCAGGCGTCGGTCGAACAGGCCGAGCTGAATTTGGGCTACACGAGAGTCGTGTCGTTAATCGACGGAATCGCCGGCATCAACACTGTGCAGGTGGGCAACCTGGTGGGGCCGTCAACGGTCCTCACCGCAGTGTCGCAGGTAAGTCCGATCAAAGTTTATTTCCCCATCAGCGAACAGGAATACCTGCGCATGGCGGACGGCGGCAGTCCTGGGAGCGTGGACTTTCTGACGCACGCCTCACGAATCCCGTTGCAGTTAACTTTGGCCGACGGGAGTGCCTACCCGCATCCGGGCAGAATCATCTTCGCGGATCGCCAAGTAAACACGCAGACCGGAACCATCCAGATCGTGGGCGAGTTCCCCAACTCCAAGAACCTGTTGCGACCGGGCCAATATGCACGCATTCAGACGCCCACCGGAAACATCACGGGAGCGCTGCTGGTGCCACAGGCGGCCGTGAATCAGCAGCAAGGAACCTATCAGGTAACTGTGGTCGGGGCCGACAACCGCGCACAGCTCCGCACGGTACAGGTCGGACCGAGAGTGGGCACGCTCTGGGTGATCACAGCGGGCCTGAAGCCGGGAGAACGCGTCGTGGCGGTTGGCGCAGAGAAAGCAAAAGAAGGCGAACTGGTGAATCCCACGCCGTACAAAGAAACCGAGGAGCGCTAATTATGGCGAGTTTTTTCATCCGACGCCCCATCGTCGCGATTGTGATCGCGATCCTTACCGTCATCGTTGGCGCGATCACGATTGCGCTTTTGCCAATCGCACAGTTTCCGAACATTGCGCCGCCGGAAATCTGGCTGCAAGCTAACTACCCCGGTGCCGACGCAAAGACTCTCGAGCAGTCCGTCGCTACGCCGATCGAACAGCAAGTGACCGGTGTGGACAACATGGAATACATGTATTCCGTGAACACCACTAATGGGTCGCAAACGTCTCTGATCGTCGATTTTGATCTCAAGACTGATCCCAACACGGATCTCGTACTTACGCAATCCCGACAGCAACTGGCAAACGGTCAACTTCCGCCCGAGGTAACGAGCTATGGGATTAGCTTGCGAAAATCGGCCACCGCTCCTTTCATGCTGGTCGGCCTATACTCGCCCCACGGCACCCGCGACGCTGCGTTTCTCTCTAACTATGCGTACATCAACCTCAACGACCCCATCGGCCGCTCCTATGGAGTCGGCCGGTCGGAGGTCTTCGGAGCCGGCCAGTATGCCATGCGGCTCTGGATAAAGCCCGATCAGCTGGCGAAACTGGGCATTACCGTCACGGATATTACTAACGCCATCCAGGCCCAGAACAAAGTAAATCCAGCTGGCCAGATAGGTGGCGAGCCAGCCCAGAAGAACCAGCAGTTCACCTACGCATTGCTGGCGAAGGGGCGCCTGAGATCTCCGGAACAATTCGGCAACATTGTTGTTCGCGAATCCCCGAATGGCGGAACCGTGCGCGTGAAAGACGTGGCGCGGGTGGAGCTGGGCCAGCAGGACTACAGCACGATCAGCCGTCTAAATGGGAAGCCCACCGCAGTCATTGCCATCTACCAGCTGCCCGGTTCTAACGCGCTTCAAACTGCGGAGGGTGTCCGCAAGCTGATGGCCCAGATGAAGGACCGCTTTCCCGAAGATGTCGATTATGCGATATCGCTGGACCAAACATTGCCGGTCAGCGAAGGCATGAGGGAAGTTGTCGAAACCCTGGTGATTGCGATTTTACTGGTCATCCTTGTGGTGTACCTCTTCTTGCAAGACTGGCGGGCCACGCTGATTCCTATGCTGGCAGTCCCGGTTTCGCTCGTCGGCACGTTTGTCCTGTTCCCGCTATTCGGCTTCTCAATCAACACACTTTCGATGTTGGGCCTTGTCCTGGCAATCGGTCTGGTGGTTGACGATGCAATTGTGGTGGTTGAAGGCGTGCAACACCATATCGAAGAGGGATTGGCTCCGAAGGACGCGGCTCTCAAGGCGATGAAAGAGCTCTCCGGGCCCGTTGTGGGGATTGCCCTGGTGCTGGCTTCGGTGTTTGTGCCTACGGCGTTCATCCCAGGCATCACCGGGAGGCTTTATCAGCAATTCGCCCTGACCATCGCCATTTCTGTGATCCTCTCTGCCTTCAATGCGCTCACGCTCAGCCCGGCGCTGGCTGGTCTGTTGCTGCGACCAAAATCAGAGGAAGGCACCCACAAGCACCGCGGACCTCTCGGGAAATTTTTTGACGCGTTCAATCGCTATTGGGAACGCAGCACCAATGGTTTTGTGCGCTGGTCCCACGCGGTAATTCGCAAGGGCGCGCTCGTGATGGTGCTGCTGGTTCTCTTCGGTCTGGGCGCGTTTTTCTTTGGTAACCGCCTGCCGTCAAGCTTTATGCCCGATGAAGACCAGGGCTACCTCTACGTCAGCATGCAACTTCCCATCGCGGCGTCGATGCAACGCACAAGCGAGGCTGGGAGAGAGGTGGAGAACGTTCTCGCAAACATTCCGGGCGTTCAATACACGACATCTGTTATCGGCTTCAATCTGCTCAGCTTCGCGCACACCAGCTACAACGGGTTCTTCTTCGTCACGTTGAAACCCTGGAGCGATCGCAAGAGCAGGGCGGAACAGTATCAGGAAATAAAAACTCGACTGAACCAGGAACTTAGTCGTCTTCCCGAAGGGACTGTTTTCGGCTTCTCGCCGCCTGCGGTACCCGGCGTTGGCACCTCCGGTGGATTTCAATTCGTCCTGGAAGACCGCGCCGGAAAGGATGTGAAGTTTCTTTCCGATAACTTGAACAAATTCCTGGTAGCCGCTCGCAAGCGTCCTGAAATCGGCATGATCAGTTCAACCTTTATCCCGAGCGTGCCCGAGCAGTACATCAATGTGGATGAGGACAAAGCACTCAAGCAGGGTGTCGCGATCAGCGATGTCTATCAAACCATTCAGGCATATATGGGTGGCCTGTTCGTCAATTACTTCAATGATTTCGGCCGCACCTGGCAGGTATATATCGAGGCCGAGGCGCCTTACCGAGCGAATACGCAAGACCTGTCGCAGTTCTATGTGCGCAACAACCAGGGCCAGAACGTACCGCTTTCCGCGCTCGCGAACTTCGAAACCGATTACGGCCCGGAATTCACCTTGCGCTACAACGAGTATCGCGGCGCACAGATCTTCGGCAGCGCTGCCCCGGGTTATAGCTCTCAGCAGGCCACCGCGGCCCTCGAAGATGTTTTCAATCAAACCATGCCCCACGGGATGGGCTTCGACTACATGGGCATGTCTTATCAGGAGCAGAAAGCGCGCCAGGGTGTGCCAGCGTGGGCCATTTTCGTACTTTCACTCCTCTTTGTCTTTCTGATTCTTGCGGCGCTCTACGAAAGCTGGACGTTGCCATTCAGCGTCCTGCTGAGTACTCCCGTGGCGGTATTCGGCGCTCTCGCAGCTCTGTGGCTTCGTCGCTTTATAGTCGGCCTTTACATGCCGCCGTACATGGTCCAGATGGAGAACGACGTTTACACCCAGATTGGTCTGGTAATGCTCATCGGCCTGGGCGCCAAGAATTCCATCCTTATCGTGGCGTTCGCCAAAGAGGACTACGACCGCGGTATGTCCCTCGTCGATGCGGCACTTTCGGCGGCGAGGCTTCGGTTCCGGCCGCTGATGATGACGGCGCTCGCCTTTATTGTCGGGTGCGTGCCGCTATGGATAGCGTCCGGGGCAGGCTCAGTCGCGCGACAGATTATCGGAACGACCGTGATCGGAGGCATGCTGGCGGAGACGTTTATCGGCAGGTTCTTTGTTCCGGCGATCTTCTACGTCGTTGAGAAATTCTCAGGCGCTGAGAAACGGAAAGCATTGCCACTCGCTCCCGCCGAGGCGCCCAGTCTGGGGGATTGAATTATGAAGAACACTGCACTCTTAGGAATCCTAGCCGTGCTGGTTCTAGAAGCCGGCTGCATGATGGGCCCGAAGTACAAACGGCCTGCGGTGAATGTTCCTCAAGAATACCGTACGCCGGAACCGCAACTAGCCACCCAAGCCTCGTCGCTTGGCAACGAGCAATGGTGGCAGCTTTATCAGGATCCGGTGCTCACGCAGCTGATTCACACCGCCATTGCGCAAAATTATGATGTGCGCATCGCCGCCGCTCGAGTGCTCGAAGCTCAGGCGCAAGTCGGGATCACACGCTCCAACCAATTTCCGTCCGCCAGCGTCGGCGCCGACATTTACAGCCAACAAAACGCCAAGGTGACAAAAGTATTTCCCGCTTACCAGGTCAACGCGGGCGACCTGAATCTATCGGTGATCTGGAATCTAGACTTCTGGGGGAAGTATCGCAGACAGACCGAGGCGGCTCGAGCCCAATTACTCGCAACCGCGTGGGGGCAGCGAGCGGTGATTTCTTCTCTGGTCGCCAATTTAGCGACCGCTTATTTCCAGCTAAGGGCGCTCGACAGTGAACTCGAGATCTCGAAGCGCACACTGGCCTCGCGGCAAGAGTCCCTCAAGCTAACGCAGTTCCTTGAAAGCCACGGCTCGAACTCCGGACTGGACGTGAGCCAAGCACAGCAGCTCGTCTACACCGCGTCCGAAACGATCCCAGACCTAGAGCGGCAAATCCAGCAACAGGAGAACGTGCTCAGTGTTCTGCTCGGCGAAAATCCCCAATCCATTCCCCGCGGACGTGCGCTTACCGAACAGCCCGTTCCCCAGAACGTTCCGGCCGGCCTGCCTTCCGAATTACTGGAGCGTCGGCCGGACGTCCGCCAAGCGGAAGAGATGATGGTTGCAGCGAACGCACAAATCGGCGTGGCAAAAGCCTCATTCTTTCCAAACCTTTCACTCACTGGACTGGGAGGCTTGGAGAGCAACGCCTTGCACCAGTTCATCACAGCGCCCGCGGAGACTTGGTACGCGGCCTTCAATGTAAGTCAACCGGTCTTCCAAGGTGGCGCGCTCCGCTCTCAACTCAGGCTCGCCCGCGCGAACTGGCAAGAAACCGTGCTCTCCTACGAGCAAACGGTTCAGAACGCCCTGGAACAAGTTTCCAATTCACTCGTCGCTTCTCAAAAAGACCGCGAGTTCCGCGAACAACAAGAATTGCTCACACAGGCAGCGCAGCAGACCGATCAACTCTCCGAGGTTCTTTACAAGAACGGCGGCGCGAGCTACCTGCAAGTGCTGACCAGCGAAACGAATTACTTTTCAGCGGAACTCAACCTGGTGCAAGCCCAGCTGAATGAGCGTTTGGCGCTCGTGCAACTTTATCAATCACTCGGAGGAGGGTGGCAGCAATAGTGAAAAGGAAGTTTCAAATGAAAACAAAGATGTTTTTATCGCTTCTTCTCCTGGCTACTGTGGTACCCGGTGCATTTGCGGCTGGTGGTGAAGACGATACGAAGGCTCACAGCAGAACAAAATCAGCGCTCGTCGCTCTCGTCGATGCCCCGGCGGGTCCCGCGGTTGTGCAAAACGATCCGAAGCAAGTATTGCAGGATTATGACTCATTAATGATTGCTCTCACACAGAAGTTCTCTGCCACACTCGCGACGATCGCAGACGCTGCCAAGCGAGGCGACTTAAGCAGCGAGCAGGCGAGAGCAATGAGTGCCGAGCAATACCAACTCACCCACATGCAGTTTGAACTGCTCAGCCTGTGGCGTGGAATCGAAGAACAGAACTTGGCGAGAATTCCAGATGTTGAAGCAAAACCGGACTCAACCCAAGGAAGCGAAGTCGTAATGGTGGCCTTGCCGTTCTCATCTTTTCAACTCAATCCCTCTTTGGCGACGTATCTCAGTTTGACGCCATCCCAAGTTGAGGCTATCCAGCGAGTCATGATGTGGGAACAACATAGTGTCGAGCCTTTGATGACGCAGCTTCGAACTACACGAGAGAGGCTACTTGCAATCGGCAGTGAACACTTAAATACAAAGCAGGTCAAGGCTCTCGCCGATACAGAAGCAAGTCTGCTGGCAAGGTTGATCGTCGCGAACGCCCGCATGCAGTCCAAGATTTTCAACATTCTCAGCGCCGAACAGCAAAAGAAGCTCAGCGATCTCGAACGAACGCAGGGCGCACTCACATCGGAGGGCAAATAAAGGAGCGATTACTGTGACACACGGATTGGAGATCACGTGCGCCGCAGTCGATGGGGGCGCTGAAACGGTTGCACCGCACAGCCTCGGCCTCACGCGTAAAACGACTACAGTACAAGCCACTGCACAATCTTTACCTATTTCGGTGTTGGATCTGGTACCTACGCGACCAGGTGAGCCCGCGGGAAGGGCCATTGCGCGCTCGGTGGAATTGGCGCAGCACGTTGAGCAATTGGGATACAAACGCTACTGGGTGGCGGAACATCACGCCATTCAGGGGCTGGCTTGCTCAGCCACACCCGTGCTGATCGGACATATCGCCGCCGGGACGAAGACAATTCGGGTGGGCAGCGGTGGGGTCATGCTGCCAAATCATGCACCGCTAGTGGTTGCCGAACAGTTTGGGACGCTCGAAGCAATCTATCCCGGGCGGATCGACCTAGGACTGGGACGGGCGCCGGGAGGCGATTTTCAAACCATGCGCGCGTTGCGACGCGGTCTGGCTCAAGACGGCGATGATTTCCCGGCGCTCCTTGAAGAGTTGCGCACATACTTAGGGCCGGAAAGACCGGGTCAGCTCGTCAAAGCAATACCCGGACAAAACAGCAATGTGCCAATCACGTTGCTCGGATCGAGCGACTTCAGTGCTCAACTGGCAGCGGCATTAGGCTTACCCTTTGCGTTCGCAGCACATTTTGCACCTGACGCTTTGGATGCGGCAGCGAAATTGTATCGAGAACGTTTCCAGCCGAGTGAGGTATTGCAAAACCCGTATTTGCTTGTTGCGGTGCCGGTGATTGCAGCGAATACAGACGCTGCAGCTCAGCGATTGTTCACTGCTCCACAACAACGTTTTCTCCGACTGATTCGGGGTGAGTCGCTGGAATTGTTGCCTCCGGTCGATTCGATGGAGCCCCTTTGGAGTGACCTTGAAAAAGCAGCGGTGGAGAACAGACTGGGGGCAGCAATTGTCGGATCGGATGCAACCGTGCAGGCTGGGCTGGAGAAACTGGTGAATGATACTCATGCCGATGAGGTAATCGTTGTGACGGATACGTATGAGCACAGCGACCGCATGGACTCATATGAACGCGTGGCTCGAATTGCCGCGGAAATCAAACTGCTACCAAATGTTGAAAGGAGATTCAAATGAACGGTTCAAGCAACGTACTGGGGTTGGGTGTAACCCGAGTAACCGGGTGCCTTTACTGACCGCCTCTGGGCGGTCACTAAACGCTCTTGCCTTAAGGCAGAAACGTGTTGTGATCGTGGGCGCGACTGGAATGGTTGGCGGCCACGCCCTTCGTTACGCGCTTGGACCATCGCGCCGTCGGGAGTGTGAGCGCTATTGGGCGCAGGAAGCTCGGTGTCTCGCACGCCAAGTTGAAAGAGGTCCTTCATCGAGGCTTCGCGAACTGCTCCGCACTCGCTGAGACGCTGTCGGCGCAAGACGCAGCCGTGTTTTGCCTGCATGCGTATACCGGCGTGGTATCGGATGCGGAGCTCCGTACGATAAGTGTGGACTACACGATCGAGTTCGCCCGAGTTCTCCGCGCGAGCAGCCCTCGATAATTTGTAACGTTGAGTGGACTAAGTAACTTGCTTTTCAGTAAATGGTTACGCCACTGATGCCACACGGGTGGCGAAGTAGTATGTTTGATCAAGATCAGCGAGTAGTCCTGGCTGCGTTGGCTCCCATCCCAGCCGTTTCCGAGTCGACTCGCTGGAGGCAGGGCCGTCGATGGCAAAAAACTGCCCGATCCAGCCAAAATGCTCGGCCGCCTGCTCGCGCGGCTTTGAGACAACGGGCACATTGAGTCGTCTGCCGATGACCTGAGCGATCTGTCGCGCCGGCACACCCTCGTCGGCAACCCCGTGATACCGCGCTCCCTCCGAACCCTTCTCGAGCGCGAGCCTGTACAGACGCGCGGCATCCAGTCGGTGTACTCCGGGCCAGCGATTAAGCCCGTCCCCTACATACGCTGAAACGCCCTTCTCCCGAGCGAGAGCGATCAGGCGGGGAACGAAGCCGTGATCTCCCTTCCCATGAACCGACGGAGCAAGCCGCACTACCGACGCCCGCACGCCACGCGACGCCATCGCTAGCGCTGCATCTTCCGACTTGCGTGGAAAGTTGGGGCTGGCGGCATCGTCTTCGGTTGCAACCCGGCCCGGCGCGACCACCAAGCTTCCAGAAGTGACGATCAACGGGCGATCAGAGCCCGCAAGCGCAGCGCCGAGCGCCTCGATGGCCCGCCTATCTGCTTCTGCTGCCGGCCCATAGTTCGAGAAGTCGTGGATGAACGCCGTATGAATCACGCCATCCGCAGCGGCTGCTCCGGTGCGCAGACTCTCCAGATCTTCGAGCGAGCCGTGATGCACCTCGGCCCCTGCTGCCGCGAGAGTCTTGGCACCGACATCCGAGCGAGCAAGTCCAAGAACCTGATGTCCAGCATCGATCAGTTCTCGGACCACCGCGGAACCTACAAAACCTGTTGCGCCAGTGACGAATACTCGCATATCAAAACTCCTTTCCTTGTGTACCGATTGAGTTGAGATCCGCCAGCACTTCAGCCGGGATGCGGAGCTGTGAAGCCTGAAGATTCTCTCGAAGATGCAGCAGAGAAGATGTCCCTGGGATCAGCAGAACGTTAAGCGACCGTTGCAGAAGCCAGGCCAGCGCAAGCTGCATTGCCGTCACTCCGAGTGACCCTGCCGCTGTGTCGAGCTCCGACGACTGTAGCGGAGTGAAGCCGCCCAGTGGGAAGAACGGAACGTAAGCGATCCCTTGCGAGGCAAGGTCGTCGATGAAAGCATCGTCCTTCCTGTGTGCCACGTTGTAAAAGTTCTGCACGCAAACAATCGCCGTAATGGTCTGCGCCTCCGCTAATTGTTTGGGAGTGACATTGCTCAGGCCGATATGGCGGATGAGCCCTTCGCATTTGAGTTTAGCGAGCACGGTCAATGGCTCCTCGATCGATCCCTCCGACGGTTCCATCATTCCGCCAACTCGTAGGTTCACGACGTCCAGGGTGTTGAGACTGAGATTTCGTAGGTTGTCATGAACTCCGTCAATTAACTCCTTACGTGACAGAGCAGGAATCCATGATTTGTCCGCGCCACGACGAGCCCCTAGTTTTGTGACGATCACGAGCTCATCCGGGTAAGGATGAAGAGCACGTTTGATCAGCTGATTGGTCACATGCGGGCCGTAGTAGTCACTGGTGTCGATATGGTGTACACCGGATGCCACCGCTTCGCGGAGAACAGCAACGGCGGCATCCACATCGCGTGGCGGTCCGAACACGCCCGGGCCGGCAAGTTGCATTGCACCGTATCCCATGCGGTTCACGGTCATTGACGTGCCCGAGAGTGTGAAGCGGCTGGCAAGATCAGTTTGTTCAATCATTCAGTGCCTCCTAGCCTTCCTATGCATCTAAAACATTGGATGAAGGATTCTTCAGGTTTGGAGTTCGCATATGGCGGCTGACACCGCAGTTGCATTTGAGCCAAGAAAGACGCCTGTTCAAGCGAGGGCGACGGTCACCGTGGGGGCAATTTGTGAGGCGACTATTCAGGTTTTGCTCAGCCACGGAGCAGACCGATTAACGACCACGCGCGTCGCAGATCGGGCCGGCGTCTCCGTCGGAACCCTGTACCAATACTATCCAAACAAGCGGTCATTACTCTTTGCGGTGTTCGAGGATCATATGGACAAGGTCTCGCGGGCAGTAGAGACCGCCTGTGCGGACGCGTGCCACAAGTCGATGTCCGAAATGATCCGGCAGGTGGTGGAAGCATTCGTAGACGTCAAGATGCAGCGCGCAGATATTTCCATAGCCCTATACAAAGTAGCGCCGGATGTAGGTGGTCCCGCATTGGTGAAGCAGACCGGACAACGGTTGCGGAAGGCGATTGAGGCGATGCTTCTGACTGCTTCGGATCTGAAGCTGTCGCCCGACAGATTCGCCATCGACATGATGCTCTCAGCAATGTCGGGCGCGATGCGGTCGGCCCTAGAGGCGGGAGCCTCGCCGGCAATATTTCGCAAAGTGCGCGAACACCTAGTCCTGCTGTGCCAATCCTACATGGCGGCGGCGACAACGGGGGATGACTAGGCTTTTCCGGAGTCACGACCTGACTCTCGCCTACGCAACGACAAGGACGGGTCGCCTGACCCAAGTTACTTTCCGTTTTCTTGAAGCACGATGTTCCTGGGTTTCTCAATCCATTGCCGACGCTTAGGCGAACACCGGCGCTGGTCACAGCGTGGTCACAATAATTTGGCCACTCTGACAAGTTAAGTTGTTGATTGAAAACACGGTTAGGCCTAAAGAGCGCACTGAAAAGGCTGGCGTCGGCGGTTCAACTCCGTCCCTGGCCACCATATTCCAAAGGACTTGCGGGACTCGCCTCGGTGACCTTCCAGTCCGCTCTCAGTCCGCATCTAGAAAGTGGCACAAGGAGATCAACGCATACGCCCGTGTCCTTGAAGAGCTTATCTTGAACTATCTTCCTATTCAGTCCGCTCTCAGTCCGTTTTTGTTTGGCGCAATGGCTGAGAATCGCGGTTAGCATTTTCCCCGCTGCGACCATGCGACCGCGGCTGACTGTGATGCGGTGCTCGACACTGTGGAGATGTGCTCGGCGGGCCTACATTGCTTCAGAAGGCTTCCTCTCTACCATAGTGGCCAGCCGAGCAAAGGTTCGTCAAATTCGTTCGAGCCAGCTGGCGATCGCCCGTCCAATCTCGTCGGGACTGTCCTCTTGCACGAAGTGGAGAGCTCCGACGACGACGCGGTGCTGGTTAGGGATGCTGCTCGCCAGTCTCCTGATTCGGCCCGTGATGAATACACCGGGCTCCGCGTCAATAAAGAGCTTCGGCAGCGATGCTGTTTTCAGCCATGCGGAGTAGTCGGCAATCCGATCGTGGACATCGGCCGGCTCGCCCGACAGCGGCACTTCGCGCGCCCACTGCAATGTCGGCCAGCGATCGTCTCCGGCCTCCAGAAATGGTCGCCGGTACTCTGCCATCTCGTCGGCTGACAGCTTCCGTTGCGTGACGCCGGGCAGCATCTTCTCGATGAACATGTTCTCACCGAGCACCAGAGCTTCGCCCGCCGACGAACGCACGGCCTTCAGCGTCGGACGGAAGCTTTCTGGCAGATCCTCCAGGGTGAGCGGAGCAACGAACGTCTCCATATAAGCTATCGCGCGAACGCGCTGCTGATGACGATACGCCCAGTCGAAGCCCAAGGCCCCTCCCCAGTCGTGCAGGACGAGCGTCAATGGCTCCGTTCCGACCACCTCATCGATAAAGGCGTCAACGTAACGGGCGTGGCTCGCGAAGCGGTAGCGGTCCGGCTCGGCGCCGGCCGGGATCTTGTCCGAGTCGCCCATGCCGATGAGATCAGGGGCGATCAGCCGGCGGCCGGAGTGGTCGACGTGCGGCAGGACACCTCGCCATAGGAACGAGGAGGTCGGGTTGCCGTGAAGGAACACGATTGGGTGCCCCACGCCGCGTTCGATATAGGCCATCCGGCGACCGAACACGTCGGCAAAGCGCTTTTCGCGTGCCCAGGTGCTGCCTACCCAGCGAGGTGATTGTGACAATTTTTCAGCCTTGATTTCCGGCGGTTGGGAAGACAGGTGTGACATCGGACATCTCCGTGAATTTATATCAGAAAAA
>Ga0207646_10001499_pt1 | contig 28688 bp, 23 predicted proteins | sample KBSK5502metaG_FD_184343 | JGI IMG/M metagenome (GOLD analysis project Ga0207646, IMG submission 184343) | Corn, switchgrass and miscanthus rhizosphere microbial communities from Kellogg Biological Station, Michigan, USA - KBS K5-50-2 metaG... | ecosystem: Host-associated > Plants > Roots >...
TCTGCTTTTGTCGCCATTGGCCGGGTGGAGCTCCGTGGTGGCGTCGGAACGCAGCGGCGAAGGCGTAGGGGGAGGCGTAGCCGGTGCGTGCGCCGATCTGCGCGAGGGTTAGCTCGCCGGCGCGTAGGTGGTCTCGTGCCAGGGTCATCCGCCATTCGGTCAGGTACTGCATCGGCGCCTGCCCGAGTGCGAGCTGAAAGATGCGGGCGAACGCAGCGCGTGAGAGCCTGCTGAGAGCTGCGAGCTCCGGCACGGTCCACGCGTGGGCGGCGTCGGTGTGCATGGCGGTCAGGGCTGGGCCGAGCCTCGGGTCTGCCGAAGCCTGGTACCAGCGAGGCGCCTGCGCGCTTCGCTGGAACCAGGCGCGAATCGCGAGCACGAGCAAAATGTCGAGTAGTCGGTCGAGCACGGTCTGTTGACCCGGTGCGGAGGTGCCGAGCTCGGATGACAACAGACCGATGACGTCGTGTAGGGGGTCGTTCGCCCCGGCCGACATAGTCAGGACAGGTGGAAGGGCTTCCAGTAGTCCTCTGCCGACGTCGCCTGAGAACACGTATGCCCCGCAGACGAAGACGTTCGCGCTACCACGCGGGCGGCGGTCGTCGTCTCCGTGGCGTGCCTGGAATTGCTCCAACGGCAGACAGGCGGCGTTGGGCTCGTGGGCGACGAAGTGATCGGGGCCGCTGCGGACGAGTGCCACGTCCCCGGGCGCCAGCTCAAGCGGAGATCGCGAGTCGTCGAGCCAAAGCCACATCTGCCCCTGGATGACCGCGTGCACGGTTAGCGGGATCGTGCCGGGTAGGCGGAGGCCCCATGGTGGTTGGGCGACCGAGCGTGCGAAGGCGCCGCCGGAGGCGCGAGCCCTCATAAGGTGAGCTTGCAGAACGTCCACGACCTAAGCGTCTCGCACAATAAATAGAGCGTCAAGCACATTGATCCGCTTCTGTCGAGACTGCATGCTCAGAGAATGACGCTGGATACCGCACCGGCGGGGCTGTTCCTCGCCAGCGACCACGTCCGCTTCATCACCGGCCAGACCCTCGACGTGGACGGAGAGATGTTTCTCCACGCCTGACGAGGCGTCCACTGAGAGCAAGCTCCGTATCCCGACAACAACGGAAACAGCGAGACAGAGGAGGACTGAGGTCCATGAAGCTACTTGGGTTGGATCACATCGGAATCGTCGTGCGCGATATCGACGAAACCGTCTCTCGGGCGGGCGATACCGTTGATGGCAGACCTGTTGGCGAGCGTTTTGTCGCCGACGACATCGACTTGCAAGTTCTTCTGTGCGGCGAATCAACCTTAGAGTTGATCGAGGTCCGCGCTGCCGGTTTCGGCATGCCAAAGCTCGAGGGCGGCGACAGCGCGGTCATCGGCCATTTCGGAATCGAAGTCGACGACCTCGAAGACACCAAGGCCGAACTGACACGCCGAGGCGTCGTCTTGCAGGGCGAGGTCGAGACCGACGAGGTCCACTTCATCTTCACGGCGCCGCAGACGACGTTCGGCGTGACGCTGCAGCTGATGGAGCACAAGGGCCGCGGGACGGGCGCGTGAGCACCGAGCGTCTAGCGCCGCTGGACGCCGACGTCGACCTCCGCGCCGCGCAGCAAGCGGACGAGATCGAAGCTCTGAAACGGCATAAACGTCCGCAAACCAAACTCTCCGAGAAATAGGAAACCGACCAAACCGCCCGCGACCCCGTACAGAAGAAGACGCGGTATTCGGCCCACTCGTCGCACGTTGGCGAGCCTTCACCCATAAACGCTAAGCCGGCCCTGAACGATGTCCAAATTCGCCAGGGCGAGCAGTCAGCGGTCGCCAGCACCACGCACTTAGCCCGCCAGTCGGAGCCACCCACGGTCGTCCTGAAAGAGCCGGGTTGTTATCACTTCCGCGTGCTTGACCCCCGTCTTCCGCTCAGAAGTGATAACAGTCGCGAGGGTGTTCGGCTCTTGCTTCTGTCGGGCGAGAACCGCTTCCGCGTCGGGCTCCCAGATCGACTTCGGTCGGAACTCGATCTTCAGCCCCGGCGGCGGTGTGATCGGCCCGGATTTCGCTGATGATCATGTGTAGGGCGCGCTTTCTGCCAGCGCGCCTGCTTAAGCAAGTGCGAGGATAGGTCCTCCACGGGTGGACTCAGGCGATCGCTATGCGATCAGCCTCAGCCGTCCGCGCTCGTCCTGGACGAATCCACGCTGTTAAGTGCGTCCGCGGGTCCTCTGCACTCGGCCTTTGACCGAACATACACCAGGTGACCGGTCACTCGGCGTACTTGACTGCGTGGGTCTTCACGGCAATCGGTGGCACGAAACCCGAGCACGGCGAGCGCCTGTCATTACCCGAGTTTCTCGATGGCGCGGACTATTTCAACCGCGCGGTCATCTCGAAGGACGAACTCGAGCACGGCGTTCGTGACCTGGTAAGCGCTGGACTCATCAGCGTGGCCGGGCAGTCGTTCGCCTTGACCGACGCAGGGCGAGACACATGGAAGTCGGTTTGGCATACGTACGAGGCCCGACGGTCCGGGAATCACCTCATCGCCGTCGCCGAAAAGCGGCTGAAGAATCTTCCATGCGCTGCGGATGGTGGTGACCGGTCTCTGACTCAGCAGGACTTTGACAGCGCGGTCGCGACTTATCGCACCAATTTCAGGGAAACCCTGCGGAGAGTTGATCCGAAGCTCGCGGCTTTCATGGATCAGGGCGAGGAGGCGCGTCGGCGCAGCGCATCGCCCGCCGATCGCCAGCTCGAAGACATAGTGGCTCGTGTGCGCGCACGCCATCCCTCGCTCCGAATCGACGAGGTCATGCCACCCTTCCGCTCCGCCCACCTGCCCATTCAGCAGGGATTGCGATTTGCCATCAGCCTCAGCGCTCAAGGGGACGAGTTGCACCTGAGTGTTGGCGACCTTTTCTGGGTGGAGTACTTCCCATCATTGAAGCCCGGCGTTGTCGAGGAATTCGAGGCACGGGTAATGGGGCTCATCTCAGGTGAGTGCAGGATCGTCGAGTCGTACATCGGCGTTCGCGGGGTGTCAGCTCGCCTCGAGTGCCGCGACGAATCTGGACGGTGGAAGCGACGCGCGACGTGGCGCACTCTGCGGTCGCTGCTGCTGTTTCGGCGCCGCCAACGAGTGCTGCACAACGTAGGACCCTAACTTCGGGCCTGATCACTACCTTGAAGTGAGCCGCCGGCATCGTGGTCGTTGGCTCAGCCTCCGCTCCCGAGACGGACGCACACGATCCTGGATCCGCGAGGCTCGCTGCCCTGGAACGTGCCCAGCCGAGCCCGGGAGCACGGGTCTGCCGCGATCAGAACACCTGTTGATCTCCTCCTCGGTCCTACCGATCATCTCGTGCAGACACTCGAGGCACGACGCGAACGCTGGGGCCTCAGCTACGTCGTGGTCTTCGAGAGGGCGATCGAGGAGTTCGCTCCCGTGGTCGCTCGGCTCGCAGGCAATTGAAGCCGGTAGCCGTTAATGAATCGAGGAGAGGGTCGTTCCTCCGACCCTGACTTTGCAGGTCGTCTGACTCCCCTGACTATTCGGAGAATGGGCTTGAGAGTTTGTTCGGGAATCCGCGAATTCGATGCGACGAGGGGTCTCGCACGGGCGTCTATCTGTAGATCAGCCGCCATTGGCTATGGCGTCCTGTTCACGCTCGACAAGGCGGACGCGCAGCCGCGAGGAGGTACTACCGATGAAGACCGCAGGCAACTGGGTCGACCCGTTCGATGAGATGTCGGACGAGGAGTTCGACGCTCACGTAGACAAGTTGCTCGCCGTCCGGCCCGCCACCGTGGCGGTCTCGCTGCGGATGGCGCCCGAACTATTGGGGCGCGTAAAGCGCGAGGCAGGCCGAGCCGGCGTGCCCTACCAGACGTTCATGAAGGGCATTCTCGAAGCTGGACTCTCGAGTCTGGAACGAAGGGGCCTTAGGCCGATTCGCGCGAGGCCGCGACGCGGGGGGACACGCCGATCAGTCTGAGCCGTTCACCGGCTCGCCCCACTGGCTCTGGGGATGTCTGAAAGCACCGCTCCGGAGAGGAGATCTTGGCTCTCGGATCGAGCTCGAGGAGTTCTTCGGCGTCGTTGACCCGTCTCACGTTCGACTTTCTCGGGCTCGCATTCCCCTGTGCATGCTGGGACCCAACCATCAGGAGAATCGTTCAGGATTACGTGATTCCGTGAGGCCTGTCCGACCCGCCGTGTGGGCGCTTTTCGCTCTCGCGGCAGCATTTGCTCTGTTCTACTTCGGCACCGTGCCGGGTGAGGTGCTGCTCGGTCTTCTGATCGTTGCTGGTTTGGTTTCCGGCGTGATCCTGGTGCTAGGTCGACGCGGATGGCGGCGCTCGGAGTGAAGTCTCGTGGCGGGACGTCTCCGCGAGGTCGCTCGCAGCTCACGCCGCTGGGCGCGGAAAACCAGCCCGGAGAGCTCATCGGCGCGGTCGAGTTCATCAGTCCGTCTGATCGTGTTGATCGTGGTCGAGCTCAAGACGTTTCGGTCGCCTCCATTGGGACACGCGAAACGCTTGGGATTGGTTAAGGTAGATACGTGCTTTTCCATTTCGTCGAGCGGAAGTGGTGGTACTTCCTCTTCTCGGCACTGCTCATCGTGCCGGGCGTGTTCTTCCTCGCGATCGGCGGCCTGCGGCCGGGGATCGAGTTCAAGGGCGGCACCCTTCTCGAGATCACCTTCGCGACGCGGCCCGACGACTCGCAGCTGAAGGCGTTCTTCACGTCGCACGGTCACGACGAAGCGACGATCCAGGGCGTTGCCGGCGGGGGCGTCGAGGTCAGGACGACGGAGATGCTTCCGCAGGAGCTCGTGACCACCGGTCAGGACCTGAAGAACACGTTCGGGCCTGACACGCGGATCACGAACTCGTCGGTCGTGAGCCCGTCATTCTCGGTCGAGCTGATCCAAAACGCGATCAAGTCGATCGCTCTCGCCAGCGTTCTCATCGTGCTCCTCATCGCCTGGGCATTCCGCAACTTCGGCTGGGCCGCCTTCCGCTACGGCATCGCCGCGATCGTCGCTCTCCTCCACGACGCGGCCGTCGTGCTCGGCATCTTCGCGATCCTGGGTTTCTTCTTCAAAGTCGAGGTCGACAGCCTCTTCGTCACCGCGGTCCTGACGATCATCGGCTTTTCGGTCCACGACACGATCGTGGTCTTCGACCGCATCCGTGAGAACCTTCGCCTGAATCCGGGCGAGGCGCTCAATCCGGTGATCAACTACTCGATCATGCAAACCCTCGCGCGATCCGTAATCACCTCGTTGACCGTCGTGTTCACGCTGCTCGCGCTCTTCCTCTTCGGGGGGTTCTCGGTCCGCAACTTCGCGCTCGCGCTGCTCGTCGGGATCATCTCCGGGACATACTCCTCGATCTTCAACGCAAGCCAGATCATCTCGCTTTGGCAGGAGATCGAGGATCGTGTCCGTCACCGCCGCCTCGCGGCCGCGACCTAGGTAGAGTCGCCGCGAATGCGGCGACGTCTCGGGGTCGTCCTTGTGGTCGTCCTGATCGCGATCGTGTGGCGTCCGCTCCTGCGACCCGTCGGGGCAGGCGCAATCCTCGTTGCCGACATCTACTCGAGCGCCCTCTGGGACAAAAACCTTGCCGAATACGTCACGCCACTCCCTCTGGTAAGCGGAACGCGTGAATCGTTTGGGGGCATCGAGATGCGCGTGACCTGGTGGCGTCCCGGGTGGGGTGACCGCCATCCCGCTTTGATGCTGGTGAACGGGGCGACGGCACTCGGGAATGACGATCCCGAGACCACGCGACTCGCCGAAGCCCTTGCGCGAGCCGGCTATCTCGTGATGCTGCCGGAGTTCCCGTTCATCCGGGAAGGCACCCTCGAGCCTCGCGCGGCCGCGATCATCGACGAGGCCTTCGCGAGATTGGGTCGCGCGCCGGATACGCGTGGCATGCCCATCGGAGCTTTTGGATTCTCGGTAGGCGGGGGAATGCTGCTCGCTGCAGCCGGACAGTACGAGGCGCTCTCACACGCTGCCTATGTCGGAGCTCTCGGGGCCTACTACGACCTTGACACATACCTCGCGAGCGTGGTCACGCGGACGCAGGTCGTGGGCGGTGCGCCAATGGCCTGGGATCCGGACCCCATAGCGCGCCTGCGGCTGCCGCTCGCGGCCGCGGCGGTGGTGACCGATGCGCGCGACCGCGCGCTCCTCGAGGAGGAGCTCCGGACACACGACGGCCGAACCGAAAACGACCCACCGGTCGAGATTGGTACCGAAGCAGGATCGCTCTGGCGCGCGCTCAGGGCGAGCGACTATGACGTCGCCCTGGCTCGCATTCGCGGGCTGCCGACAACCATGAGGAAGGTGTTCGACGATCTCTCGCCGCGCTCGAGCTGGGCCGAAATTCGCGCGCCGGTCTTCTGGCTCCACGACGTGGGCGATCGCTTCGAGCCGGTGAGCGAAGCCGAGACGGCGGCGGCGATCCCTCATGACGGGCCGACACGCTTCCAGCGGACGGCGCTCCTCTCGCACGCTGCAGCCCTCGGTGCCGGCGCGAAGGAAAAGGGGCTCGACTTCTGGATACCCGAACTCAGCGGGCTCTTACTGTTCGCGGCCGGAGCGCTCGGGGCCGGCGGTTAGAGCGAAGGACGCCGCGTAGACTCCAATGGTGGGGCTCAAGCGGCTGATCTCAGGGTCGGCGGGAACGGTGCTGGTCGGCGTGCTCGCCGGATTCGTCATCGCGTCGGCGGGCGGTATCTTCATTCAGGACAGCGGCTTGTTCGGCGCGAGCGGTGAATCGCCCATCGCGCGGACCTACATGCTCGCCCTGTTGAAACGGGATCCGAATTCCATCGTGGGCATCCGCCCGAACCAGAGCATTGCCCAGCGAGCCGCGGAGATCCAAAACGCTGATACCAGTCGGACTACCGGCGATATTCAGCCACTCTCGCTCACCTACATCGGCGGCGCGTCTGTTGGCGCCTATTCGGTCCACATCTACGCCGTCGGCCTTCGTACCGCACAGGGTGTCGATCAGTTCTTCCCGCTCGCCTTGACCGTCTACGGTGGCAAGGTGCGGCGCAGTGAATGAGTCAAGGGCTATCGCCACGCTCGCCCTCTTTGCCGTCGGTCTCCTCGGCGGGGTGGTCGTGCATGCGTTCCTCGACAAGGGACCGGCCGAGAACCCGTACCCGGCGCTCCCCAAGGTCGACGAGCCGCGCGCCGCGCACGACATCGTCGCCGCGGTCGGCGCGGACGACGCGCAGGCTCTCTCGAGGATGTTGGATTCCACGATGCTGACCGATCTCGACGCCGCCATTCAACCCATCGTCGATGTCCGCACCACAAAGTTCGTGGGGGCCGTCGAAAGCGAGGGAAAGCTTCTCTCGGCCTACGTAGTGACCGGAAAGACCGCGGAAGGGATCGATTTCGTCGTGGGATTCGTACTACGGGTGTCGAATGATCAGGTGGTAGGTGTGAATTGACCCCTCGAGGAATTCTGACGACGAGCGCCTTTGTGCTCGAACACAACAAACGGCGCCTGCTGATCCTTCTCGGGATCGCCGCGCTCGTCCTTTTCTTCTACGGAATACGCAGCGTGTTCGAGGGCCTCGCCGCCCTAGTGGGCCAGATGCCCGGCCTACTCATCACCCTCATCTTCTACGCCTTCGCGTTCATCGCACAGTTCGGCGCGCTCATGTGGTTCCTCTCGCGTCCCCGCACGTACACCGTCACCCCTGACGACCCCCAGATCGGACTCAGCTTCAACGATTACCGTGGCCAGCCGGATCTCGTCGACCACGCCAAGACGCTCGTTCGCATCCTCGGCGGGGTCGAGCGTTTCAAGCAGGCCGGCGGCGAGATGCCGAAAGGGATGCTGCTCTCGGGTCAGCCCGGCACGGGCAAGACCTTCCTCGCGGGCGTCATCGCCGCTGAGGCGAACCTTCCGTTCATCTACATCGACGCCTCGAGTCTCCGGAGCATGTGGATGGGCGTGGACGCGCTCATCATCATTTCGCTCTTCCGCAAGGGTCGGGGACTCGCGCGCAAGTACGCGAAGGCGGGCACTCCGGGCGCTTGCATCCTGTTCATGGACGAGATCGACTCCGTCGGAATGTCGCGCGGCGGCGTCCAAGGTGGACAGCAGCAGGGCGGCATGGGGCCGATGGGCATGTTCGGTGGGACGGGCATGAGCCTCAACACCCTCTTGAACCAGATGGACTCCCTGAACGCGCATGTCGAGGACCGCTTCAAGGTCAGGATGGCGCGCTGGCTCGGCCTCGTCCGCGGCCCGGTCCCGCCGAAGCCGCTCGTCTTCGTCATCGGAGCGACCAACCGGCCGGACACCCTTGACGTGGCGCTTACGCGTCCCGGTCGTCTCGACCGTTCGCTGATCGTCTACCCGCCGGATGGCGAGGGGCGAAAGGACATCATCCAGCACTACCTGAATCAGAAGGCGCACGACGAGACGTGCGATGTCGACATGATGGCGCAGGACTCCGTCGGATGGACCCCGATTCACATCAAGACGATCATCAACGAGGCGCTGATCGTCGCGAACGAGGACGGCCGCGACAAGCTCACGTACAAGGACTGGCTCAATGCAGCCGACATGCGTTTCTTCGGACTCAAGCAGCCGATCCAGAAGATGAGCGCCGACGACAGGCGTGCGGTCGCGTACCACGAGGCTGGCCACGCTGTGGTGACGCGTTATCTCAAGCCCGAGGACCGTATGCAGAAGGCATCGATCATCCGTCAGGGCGAAGCGCTCGGGCTCGTATCGCGTTCCGAGCGTGAGGAGCGGTTCCAGCTGCACGCGCGACAGATCGAAGTCGACATCATGATCTCGCTCGGGTCCCGTGCGGTCGAAGAGCTCATCCTCGGGACGAAGCTCGCTGGCGCGAGCTCCGATCTCCAGGCGGCGACTTCCCGAGCATTGACATATGTGGCCCGCCTCGGCATGGGCTCGACGTTGCTCGTCGCGCCAGGGAACGCCCTGGGCGGTTTCCCCGAGCCCGTCCTGGTCCTTGCGGACAAGATGCTGAGCGAGCTCTTCGAAGAGACCAAGCGCCTCATCCGCGAGAAGGAATACGCGGTGCACGCCGTCGCGGCAGCGCTGATGGAGCGCAAGGAGCTCATCGGGTCGGAGCTCGATGAGGTGTTCGCTTATGCGGACGAAGCCCACCCCGACAAGGCGGCTCCGTTCGTTCGCAAGCCGCTCGTCCTCCCGACGATGGAGGAGATGCTCAAGCAGAACGGCGCGAACGGTCACGTGCCGGTCCTGACCATTCCGGTGGCTCCGGGGGCGCAGCCCGGTCCCGTGCCAGGTCCGGTTCCGCCGGTCCCCGTCCCGCCTATCGGTGGCGGAGGTCAGCCCACCTAGCGCCAGGCCTCCGCGAGCTCTGCGAGCGTGACGAAGCGGACCGGGCCGCGGTCCGCGTCGTACCGGAGCGGGCCGAACGCATCGAAGAGCGCCTCGATCGCCGCGCGCTCGGTCGCGTCGATCGTCCCCGGGTGACTGACGATCGTGAGCGCGCGCCGCGCCGGGGCGATCTCTCCGGCCGGCGCGAGATACGACAGGTCGGCACGGATGATCGGCTGGATCGTCCGTACGTCGAAGGCGTACGTGTTCCCACCTATCGTCGGCGCCTCGAGGAGCGGCAGATCGCCGGGCTTGTTCGCATCCGTCGACGATGGCCGGTAGGGCTGCGCATCCGCGGCAAGCGTCCACGGGTAGGGGAGCCGCCCGAACGCGCCCGCCGGGACGGCGCTCGCATCGGCCGCAAACCCTAGTGCCGCGAGCGTCCGGAGCGTCGCGTCGTCCGCGAATTGGCCACCCGCGCGGAAGGTCGTCGGCCGAGCGAGCCCGTGTTCCGACATGAGGCGAAGCGAGTACTCGATGAGCGCGAGCTGGTCGCTCTCGGCGTAGGCGCTGAGCGGAACGTCGTAGCCGTCGCCCCGCCCGGCCCAGCTCGGCGACGTCCGCGGCACGAGCCCGGCGGCACGCACGAAATCGGTCCACATGTGCAGGTGTAGCGAGACCTCGTCGCCGGCCGCGGCGCGCCCTTTCGTCCACGCGAGCATCGTCTCCGCGCGTGCCGGCGTGACCTGCTGTGTCGTCCAGACTCGCGGATTCCACATCACGGTCATCGGGATCTTGAAGCCCTCCGCGATGGCCGCGGTGTTCGCCAGGGCCTCGTCGCTCGCTGCGTCGCCTTCGAAGTCGAGTGTCCATATGACGTACTCGGGGGCGGACAGCTTGAACTCGTACGTGGCGACGACCGAGTCCCCCTGCGCGAGACGTTCGACGACATCGACGGCGTAGCTTCCGGGGGCCAGACCGTGGAGGTCGAACGTCGCCGCGCGAAGGTTCGGTCCCGTGGCGAGCTCGAGCGGAGCCTCGGTGCCAATCGGTCGTAGCCGCGCGAACGCCTCGGTAGGCGACGGATCGCCGTCGAACTGGACGAGAACGCCGGCCGGTGGACCCTGGAGTCCGTCGGGCACCGTATGGAAGCGCCGCGCGTTGCCAACGATCCGCGCTCCGACCGCCGCCGAGGGCCGCGACGCAGCCGAGAGCGATGTCACAGGCGACTGGCTGGCACCGGGCGAACGACTCTCGACGAGAGTCGCGTTCGGCGCACATGAGCCAAGGAGCACGACGAGGGTGAACACCCGTGCGAGATACTTGAAGGTCAGATGACCTTCGCGGCGCAGCGGCGCTGGATCATGCCCAAAAAGGCCGGGGATGCACCGGATGGTATCCCGGCGCTCGTCGCGCAGGTGCTTGCCTGCCGTGGCCTCGCCGCGGCCGACATGGCCGACTTCCTCGCGGCGCGTCCGACCGAGGAGGGCCCGCCGATGATCGATCTGGACCGTGCGGTCGAGCGTCTGCGTCGTGCGCTCGCGGCTCGCGAGCGCATCGTCGTCTACGGGGACTACGACGTCGACGGGATCGCCGGGTCGGCCATCCTCGTGCGCGCCTTCCGTCAGCTCGGCTTCGTGGTCGGTGCGTACATCCCGAACCGCTACGAGGAGGGCTACGGCCTCAACGCGACGGCCCTGCGGCAGCTCGCGGCGGACGGCGCGAAGGTCATCGTGAGCGTGGACTGCGGCATCACCGCGGTGAAGGAGGCAGCGCTGGCGCGCGAGCTCGGCGTGGATCTCATCGTGACCGACCACCACCACCCACCGGCCGACCTTCCGGACGCGTACGCGCTCGTCAATCCGCGGCGGCCCGGCGATCCGTCGATCGACAAGGAGCTCGCGGGTGCGGGCGTGGCGCTCGTGCTCGCGAGGCGTCTGCTGGGCGAGATCGCGTACGCCCTGCGGCAGGACGAGCTTCTGCAGCTCTGTGCGCTCGCGACGGTCGCCGACGTCGTGCCACTCCGCGGGGCGAACCGGGTGCTCACACGTCTCGGTCTCGAGGCGCTGAACCGCGCGCCCCTCGTCGGCGTGCGGGCGCTCGTCGAGCGTGCCGGTCTCAAGCTCGGGCGTGTCGGTGCAGGAGAGATCGGCTTCGTGCTCGGTCCCCGCCTCAACGCGGCTGGTCGTATCGACGACGCCGAAGACGCGCTGCGGCTCCTTCTGACCGAGGACGCCGACGAGGCGAAGAAGCTCGCCGAGAGCCTCGAGCAGCGCAACACCGAGCGGCAGGAGCTCACGCGACAGGTCGTCGCCGGCGCCCGCGAGCGCGCGCAGGAGCGTCCCGATGCGTGGATCACGATCGTCGCCGATGCCGAGTGGCCCGCCGGCATCGTCGGGCTGGGCGCGTCGCGGCTCGTCGAGGACTACGGCCGGCCCGCGATCGTGATCGCCATCGACGGGAACGAAGGCAAGGGCTCGTGCCGTTCGATCGTCGGCGTGCACATCGCCGAGGCGCTCGATGACTGCGACGACATCCTGATCAAGCACGGCGGCCATGCGATGGCGGCGGGTTTCTCCGTCTCCGTCGATCGCATCCCGGACCTCATCGAGCGTCTCGATGCGGTCGTGCGCGAGCGTCTCCGCGGCGAGCGGCCGGTTCCGACGATCCGCGTCGACGCCGAGATCGCTCCGGAGATCCTGACAAGCAAGCTCGCGCTCGAGCTCGCGACGCTCGAGCCGTGCGGTGCCGGGAATCCGCGACCGTACCTCCTCATCCGTGATGTGCGCGTGTACGACATCCGTCAGGTGGGTGCTGACGCCGACCACCTCCGCTGCAAGGTCACCGTCGGGCGGTTCACCTTCGACGCGACGGCTTTCCGGCGCGGCGATCACGCCGACGGGATGACCGAAGCCGGCCGCGTCGATGCGGTCGTCTCCATCGGAACGGGCCTGCGCGGATTCGTCGAGCTCGAGCTGCGCGACTTCGGCCCGGTCGGAACGGCCGCCGAGATGGAAACCATTGAGGGGCTGCGCCCCTCAGCCCCCAAGGTGTTGGTCGGGTAATGGCGGAGCGCGCCCCGACGATCACTTCACGGATCGTGAGCATCACCGATCGGCTGCGCCCGCAGCGCCACGGAAACGTCGATGCCGATGTGCTGGCGAAGGAAATACTCCGCCACTACCCGGAGGGCGACGCCGAGCTCGTCCGCCGTGCGTACGGCTACGCGGCCGAAGCGCACGAGGGTCAGAAGCGGGTGTCCGGCGAGCCCTACATCACGCACCCGGCCGCCGTCGCGATGCTCGTCGCCGAGCTCGGGATGGATCCCGCGACGGTCGCCGCGGCGCTCCTCCACGACGTGCCCGAGGACACCGCGAAGACGGTCGAGGACGTGCGGCGCGAGTTCGGTGAGGAGATCGGGCGGCTCGTCGACGGCGTCACCAAGCTCTCTCGCCTCTCGGGTCAGTCACGCGACGAGCATCAGGCCGAGAACATCCGAAAGATGCTGCTCGCGATGGCCGATGACCTCCGGGTCGTGATCATCAAGCTCTGCGACCGGCTGCACAACATGCGCACGCTCGCGCCGCTCCCGCCCGAGAAGCAGAAGCGCATCGCACGGCAGACGATGGACATCTACGCGCCGCTCGCGCACCGCCTTGGGATCTGGCAGATCAAGTGGGAGCTCGAGGATCTCGCGTTCAAGTACCTCGAGCCCGATCACTACCGCGAGGTCGCCGAGCAGCTCGCGGCGCGCCGTCAGGTCCGCGAGCGCTACATCGATGCGACGATGAAGACGCTCCGCGACGAGCTCGAGAAGGCCGGCGTCCGGGCGGAGCTGTCGGGTCGCGCGAAGCACCTTTGGTCCATCGCTCAGAAGATGCGCCGCAAAGGCGTCGGCTTCGAAGAGGTCTACGACGTCCTCGCGATCCGGGTGATCGTCGACGACGTCCCGTCCTGCTACGCCGCGCTCGGCGTGGTGCACACGCTGTGGCCCCCGATCCCGGGGCAGTTCGACGACTACATCGCGGTGCCGAAGGCGAACATGTACCAGTCGCTCCATACCGCGGTGATCGGCACGGGCGGTCAGCCGGTCGAGATCCAGGTGCGCACGAAGGACATGCATGACCTCGCCGAGTACGGCATCGCGGCGCACTGGCGGTACAAAGAGGGTGGCAAGGGCGACCGCGACTACGAGTCCAAGCTCGCGTGGGTGCGCCAGCTCCTCGAATGGCAGCACGACGTCGCCGACGCGCAGGAGTTCGTCGAGTCGCTCAAGGTCGACGTCTTCCAGGACCAGGTCTTCGTCTTTACGCCGAAGGGCGAGGTCAAGGGACTACCGGCCGGCTCCACGCCGATCGACTTCGCGTACCGGATCCACACCGACGTGGGCCATCGCACGATCGGCGCGAAGGTCAACGGTCGCATCGTGCCGCTCGACCACCGGCTCGCGTCCGGCGACATCGTCGAGATCGTCACGAGCAAGGCCGCCCGCGGGCCGTCGCGCGACTGGCTCACGATGGTCCGGACGCCTGGGGCGCGCGAGAAGATCCGCGCCTGGTTCAAGCGAGCGCAGCGCGACGAGAACATCACCCACGGCAAGGAGCTTCTGGACAAGGAGCTCAGGCGCATCTCGCAGCGCGAGCTCGGAGACATCTCCGATGAGGACCTTCGCCGCGTGACCGAAGCGCTGAACCTGCACGACGTCGACACGCTCTTCGCTTCGCTCGGCTACGGAGCGCTCACCGCGTCACAGGTGGTCACGCGGCTCGGCATCACCGACGACACGCAGCTCGCGATCCCCGAGGTCGCGCCGCCCATGCCGCCCGACACGTCGCGCGGTGGAGTGAACGTGAAGGGGGTCGGCGATCTCTTGATCCGGTTCGGCGTCTGCTGCAATCCCGTGCCCGGGGACAAGATCGTCGGCTACATCACGCGCGGCCGCGGGGTCACGGTCCACCGCGCCGACTGCTCGAACGTGAGGGGGACGGCGGACAAGGAGCGCTTTGTCGACGTCGAGTGGGAGCGCTCGACGACGCGGACATACCCGGTCGCCATCCGGATCGAGGGATGGGACCGGGACGGCTTCCTGCGCGATGTCGCCGCCGTGATCAGCGAGAACCAGGTACAGCTCCTCGCGCTATCGGCGCAGGCGAATCCCGACAAGACCGCGACGGTCAATGCGACGCTTCAGGTCACCAGCGTCGAGCAGCTCTCACGCGTGCTCGCGAAGCTCGAAGGCGTGCGCGACGTCTTCAGCGTCCACCGCGATGGCCGGTAGGCCTGCTCGGTATTCAGTTAGCGCGCGACTGGGTTAGCGCTTCGCGCCGACAGGCTCCCGCGCAGGTTCCGGCGTCGGCACGAAGCCCAGCTGCTGGAGCATGCCAAGCTGGTCCTGGACGGACCAGTGCTCCACCACTTTTCCATTGGCCAACCGGGAGATGTGGATCGCCTCCCACCTGGCGCGCTTGCCGCTCGCTGGCATCCCGGCGAAATCGCCCTTCATCGTGCCGGTGGCGCTGATGTGGCGGACCGTGAGGTCTCCTTCGGCGATCTGATGCTCGATCGTGACCTTGAAGTCGGGGAAAGCGCTTCGGAGCGCTCTAGCCAGGGCCTTCACACCTTCCCTTCCGGGCGGCAGGCCCGGCGGAAGCTGGGAATGGTCGAGGAAGTCCGCCGAGATCACCTCGTCGATCACGTCGAGTCGGCCTTGGTTGAAGGCTTCCAATGTGATGCGCGCGTCGATTGCCTTGTTTTTCTCACTCTGCTCAGACATCGTGTTTCCTCCCTTTAGATCCCTCGCAAGCCGGTCGTCACTCAGCGCTTCGCGCCCGCCGGCTCCTCCGCTGTCTCAGGCATGACGCCGAGCTGGCGCAGGACGCCAGCGACGTCGTAGTAGCGGCGCTCCTCGACGATCTCACCACGCTCGTTGAGCCGCGTGAACCCCGCGCCCTTCAGCTCAATGCGCTTGTTCGTCGGAGGCAGGTCCTGACCCGTCGGCGTCTCGAGCGGGCCCGTCTGCGTTCCCGTCAGGAGAACCTCGTCCGCGCCGTTGCGATCGTCCTTCTCGCTGGTTGCGATGAGCTCGTAGCGGATGTCCGGAAAGCCTCTGAAGAACGTGGCTGCGTCTTTGCGGATGGCATCGCGACCGCGGAGCGGCTCCGGATACATCGGGTCGTACGCGACGGCGTCATCCGCGTAGAGCTTCGCGAGCCCGTCGAGGTCGTGCTTGTTGAACGCATCGGCCACCTTCCGTGACGTGTCCTGATACTTGCCCATTCGTGTTGCCTCCCCCGGTGAATAGTCGCCACGGCAAGCCTAGGCGCGCAGCAAGCGCACAGGCAGGCACGACGCGCCCCTACACTCGATCCTCTTGACCTCTTCCACGATCACCGCTACGGAGACTGCGTGGAAACGTCGTTATCGCGCGGCGCGCCTTTTGTTTCCCTCGTGGGCCCGGGACAATTCCGACCGCCTCGTCTACACCTCGAACGCGAGCGGGAAGTTCGAGGTCTACGCGTGGGACCGGGTCACCGGCGAGCATCGGCAGGTCACCGACCGGCCCGCGGGCACCGGCTACATGGTCCCGCCGCGCCTCGATCCCGCGGGGAGGCGCATCTACTGGTTCGACGACGCGAAGGGCAACGAGCTCGGGCATTTCCGGGTCGAGCTCTTCGGCCGCGGTGGATCCGAGCCGATCCTCGGACACCTTCCGCAGGCGTACAGTGCGCGCATCGCGGTCGGGTCGTCGTTCAAGATCGTCGGCCGGTCCCGCAGCGACGAGGGCACCACCATCTATCTCGTCCGGGACGACGCCGAGCCGGCGCTCCTGTACTCGCATCCGCAGAGCGCGGCGGTCGTCGGCATCTCGCGCGACGAGCGGCTCTTCGCGATCGCGCACAGCGAACACGGGGATAGCCGTAATCGCGCGTTACGCGTTCTCGACCTGGCCGGCGACCGGGTCGCCGAGCTGTGGGACGGTCCTGGCAAGGGGCTCGAGCCATCGCGCTGGTCGCCCGTCGTCGGAGATCAGCGCCTCATCGTCCTGCACGAGCGGCAGGGTCTGAAGCGTCCACTGATCTTCGACGCGGCGACGGGCCGCGACGAGGAGCTCGCGATCGATCTTCCCGGCGAGGTCTCCGCCGACTGGTACCCCGACGCGCACGCGATGCTCATCACGCACGATCACCGCGGGCGGGGGGAGCTGTACCGGCTCGATCTCGCGACGAAAGACCTCGAGCGGCTTCCGACGGAACCGGGCAGCGTGAGTGAGGCTCGGGTCCGCCCCGACGGCGACGTCTGGTACATGTGGCAGAACGCCGCCGAGCCGCCGGTGATCCGCGGCCGCGATGGGGTCGTGATGCGAGCGCCCGGAGACCCGGCGCCGGCGGGAACGCCTTACCGGGACGTCGACGTCGACGGTGTGCACGTCTTCGTCGCCGAGCCGAAGGGCCGCCGGCCGCACCCGACGATCTTCATCATTCATGGCGGACCGGAGGCGCACGACCGCGACGAGTTCTCGGCGCGGAATCAGGCGTGGGTCGACCACGGGTTCGCGGTGGTGCTCGTCAACTACCGCGGCTCGAACGGATACGGGAAGCTGTGGTGTGACGCGATCGTCGGCAGGCCTGGGCTGACCGAGCTCGAGGACATCGCTAAGGTGCAGGACTGGGTCGTCCAGCTCGGGATCGCCGATCCGAAGCGCACGATCCTGTCCGGCGGATCCTGGGGCGGCTATCTCACCCTCCTTGGTCTCGGCGTGCAGCCGGAGCGCTGGGCGCTCGGCATCGGAATCGTCCCGATCGGCGACTACGTCGCGGCGTTCGAGGACGAGATGGAGCCGCTCAAGAAATACGACGCCGATCTCTTCGGCGGGACGCCCGCCGATGTCCCCGACGTCTATCGCAGAAGCAACCCGATCACCTACATCGAGAGCGTGAAGGCACCGATGCTCCTGCTCGTCGGACAGAACGACCCGCGCTGTCCTTCTCGCAGCGTGGATATCTATCGGGACCGCCTGCTCGAGCTGGGCAAGAAGTTCGAGGAGTACCGCTTCGACGCGGGGCACGGCTCGCTGGTCGTCGACGAGCAGATCCGCCAGGTCGAGATGCAGATAGCGTTCGCGGCGCGGAATCTGGGAACGCAGGAGCCGATCGCGTAGCGCGTCCCGCCCGCGATGGTCCTCGTTCCGTTGCGAACGACACATTGCATCGCTCGGCACGGAATTTCGCCGCCTTGATGTTGTTCAATCACCAAACGCCATTGACTGGAGCACGACCGTTATGACGCAGGCCGCCGTTAGCCCGACGCCCCTCGGGGTGGACCCGCGGACGCGCACCCAAATCGTCGCAGCGGTCCTTCTGGGCTTGTTCCTCGCGGCCCTCGACCAGACCGTCGTCGGGACGGCGCTGCCGCGGATCGTCACCGACCTTCGTGGCAACGACATCTATACCTGGGCGTTCACCGCATATCTCCTGACGGCCACCATCAGCGGCCCGATCTACGGGAAGCTGTCGGACCTCTTCGGTCGCCGGCCGATCCTCCTGTTCGCGGTGACCGTGTTCCTTATCGGCTCGCTCCTCTCGGGTCTCTCGCAGACGATGTGGCAGTTCGTCGCATTCCGCGCGGTCCAGGGCCTCGGCGCGGGAGCGCTCTTCCCAGTGGCGCTCGCGGTCATCGGTGACATGTTCGATGCGAGCGAGCGCGGGAAGTACCAGGGCCTGGTCGGCGCGATCTTCGGGCTCAGCTCGGTGATCGGACCCGCGATCGGTGGTGTCATCACCGACACGGTCGGCTGGCACTGGGTGTTCTTTGTGAACCTTCCGCTCGGCGCGATCGTCTTCGTGGTGATCTGGCGTGCGCTGCCGACGTTCCGGCCGGCAGGCGCGAGGCCGCGGATCGACTACCTGGGTGCGTCTGTCCTCGCGGCCGCGCTAGTGCCGATCCTCGTCGGGCTGACCAACAAGCAGAGCGGAAATTGGAGCGATCCGGCGGTCGGCGGTCTCATCGTGCTCGGCATCGCGATCGCGGCGGTCTTCGTGTGGATCGAGTCGCGCGCGTCAGAACCGGTCGTCCCGCTCGGCCTCTTCCGCAACCGGTCGTTCACGCTCTCTGTGATCGCGATGTTCTTCGCCGCGATGGCCTTCTTCGCCCCGGTCGTATTCCTTCCGCGCTGGTTCCAGGTCGTAGGCGGCGCGAGCGCGACGCAGTCCGGCTACCAGATCCTTGCGCTGCTTGGTGGCTTGATCATCAGCGCTGTGGCCTCCGGTCAGATCGTCGCGCGCACCGGCCGGTACAAGCTCCTTACGCTCGGTGCTGCGGTGACCCTCGCCATCGGGTTGTTCCTGCTCTCGAACCTTCGCGCGGACACGCCGCTCCCCGTTCTCTGGGCCTGGATGTTCGTCACCGGGCTCGGGGTAGGCCCGATGTTCTCGATCTTCACCCTCGTGGTGCAGGGCGCCGTCGCACCCAGGCAGATCGGTACGGCGACGAGCAGCCTGACCCTGTTCCAGCAGATCGGTGGGAGTGTCGGCCTCGCGGTCGCGGGAACCATCTTCAGCTCGCGCCTGGTCGAAGAGCTGCCACGTGAGCTCTCCTCCGCCGTGCCCCCGCAGATCGGCTCGGCCTTCGCGGGTTCGGCAACGAGCGCGATCGGTCAGCTTTCGGGTGTCGGAGACCTCGGTCAGAAGATCCTCGCCGCCGCACCTGCGGAAGCGCGGGAGCAGCTCGCGCCGTTCGTGCCGGACATCGTGTTGGCGATCCACCGTGCGTTCTCGATCGCCACCGCCAGCACCTTCACGTTCGGCATCGTGGCGGCGGTCGTGGTGCTCATCGTCGTGGCACTCCTGCAGGAGACGCCCGCGCGCGCGGCCGTGAAGGACGCGACCCTAGCCGCCTAGCTCCGTTCCCTCACCGGGTTCGAGGACACGCACCTCGGTCTCGGGCGCCACGCGGAGCGCCTCCTGTGCGAACTCGCGCGGTGGATCGCCGAGAGGATGCGGCCAGAACCGCGCGAAGGCGAACGGGTAGAACGTGCCCCAATGGATGGGGATCGCAATGCGCGGACGGAGCCGGCGCACGGCTTCAGCTGCGCGCCCCGGATCGAGGTGGCCCGTCCCGAGCCGGGGCCCCCAGCCCCAGACCGGCAGGAGGGCGACGTCGACCGTTCCGGCGAGATCGTCCATCTCTGGGCAGAGGTCCGTGTCGCCCGCGAAGTAGAGGCGCGAGCTTCCCGCGATCCGGTAGCTCAGCGCTTCGGCGGACGGACCGAACGGGCGGCGTCGCCCGTCATGTTCGGCGCGTATCGCCCGAACCTCCACGCCGCCGATCTCGACTCGTTCCCCGGCCGCGAGCTCCACGACGTCATGTCCGTATCGGCTCACGAGGCGCCCGAGCCCTGGTGGCACCACGAACCTCGGCCGGCCGCGGATCCGGCGAAGAGACGGCGGGTGCAGATGATCGTGGTGCCCATGCGAGATGAGAACGACGTCGATGTCGACGTCCTCGATGAGATGCCCGACGGTCTCGGTGTGGCGGTGGAGAAGGCCCAAACGATCGACGAGCAGCGGGTCGGTGAGAATGCTGACGCGATCCATCTCGATCAGCACGGTCGAGTGCCCGAGGTATCGAAGATGCGCACTCACAGGCCGAGCGTAATGCGCGCGTGATCGGCTTTTACTCGACCCAGCTCCATCTCCTCTCGAGATGGACCGGTGGCCCGTGGGGCGTCGCCCGTCGCGGCGTGGCGGCGTCCGCCATCGCTCTCCTCTCGCTCGTCGTCACCGCATGGCTGATTCCGGGCATCACCGTGCGCGACATCCCTTCCGCCGTGGTCGCTGCCCTCGCTCTCGCGGCGATGCGAACGCTCCTGCGCCCCGTCCTCATCGCGTATGTCTCGCAGGTCTCGATCGCGGTCGCGACCATCCTGACGGTCGTCGCGCAGGCGGTCGTGTTCTGGCTCACCTCACTGGCCGGATGGCTTACGGTCGATCGTCCGGAGGACGCGCTCGTGGGCTCGCTGCTCTTTTCGATCGCGAACGCGGTCGTCACAGCGGTGCTGTCGACGGGTGACGACGATTCGTTCTTCGGCACCCTCGTACGGCAGCTGGCGGCGCGGCACCGCAGGAGCGACATCAGTCTCGAGCCGGGCGTCGTCTTCATCCAGATCGACGGGCTTGCGCACCCGATCCTTGAAGAGCACCTGCGCGCCGGACGGACCCCGAATCTGGCGCGGTGGCTCCGCTCGGGCGCGATGACCCTCGATCACTGGGAGCCTCTGCTGCCGACGCAGACTTCAGCGAGCCAGGCGGGTGTGATGCACGGGAACAACGACGGGATCCCCGGCTTCCGCTGGTGGGACAAGGCAGCCGGGCGCCTCATGGTGTCGAACCACCCCAAGGATGCTCGCGAGATCCTGCGGCGCGTCTCGAACGGCAACGGCCTGCTCGCGAAGGGCGGCGCTTCGATCGGCAACCTCCTCTCGGGCGATGCGCCGCGGAGCTTTCTCACCGCGGCGACACTCGACGATCCGGCGCGGGAGATCCGCCGCAGCCACGTGCTCGACTGGTTCTTCATCAGCCCGTACAGCTACGTGCGGTGGACGCTGCTATCGATCGGGGAGGTCATCAAGGAGCTCGTGCAGGCGCGCGCCGCGGCCCGAAGCGAGCCGGGCGGGCCGCGCTCCTTTCCGTACCCGCTCGCGCGAGCAGCCACGAACGTGCTGCTGCGTCACCTCAGCACCGCCCTCGTGATCGAAGAGATGTGGCGGCGCACCTCTCCGATCTACGTGGACTTCGTCGACTACGACGAGATCGCGCACCACGCCGGTCCCGATCGCGTGGAGGCGCGTGATGCCGTCGCGGGCCTCGACAAGATCATCGGGATCATCGAAAAGGCCGCTGCGGATGCGCCGCGACCGTATCGCTTTGTCGTGCTGTCCGACCACGGGCAGAGCCCCGGCGCGATGTTCGCGCAGCGCTACCGGAAGCCGCTCGAGGCGCTCGTCCAGGAGCTCGCGGGTCGGCGGGTGAAGGTCCAGGGAGCGACCGCGCACGTGGAGCACTGGGGCAGGATCAGCCCGCTCCTCTCGGAGGCGTCCGGGATCAACGGCATGACCCGCACCGTGACGAGCGTGTCGTTCCGGCGTCGGGCCGGCGCGCTGGACGATGCCGAGACGCCTTCGGACATCGTGGTTGCCGCGTCCGGCAACCTCGCCCACGTCTCCTTTCCGGGCGTGCCCGGGCGGGCGACGAAAGAGACGATCGATGCGACCTACCCCGGACTGATCGACGGTCTCGTCAGGCATCCGGGGATCGGCCTGGTGATGGTCCGAGCGAACGGGCGCGGGCCGGCGGTCCACGGAGGGGGCGGTATGCGTGACCTGACGGACGGAAGCGTCGAGGGGACCGATCCGCTCGCTCGCTTCGCGGCGACCGCCGTGGATGGCCTGCGGCGTGTCGATGCGATGGCCGAGTGCGGGGATGTCGTGATCGTGAGCATGTTCGATCCGGGATCCGGCGAGGTGGCCCCGTTCGAGGAGCAGATCGGCTCGCACGGGGGGCTCGGCGGCGCACAGAGCGACGCGTTCGTCATGCACCCGGCGGAGTGGACGGTCGAGGCGCCCCTGCTGGGCGCGGTCGCGCTCCACCAGCAGCTGCGGCGCTGGCTCGAGCCCGCCAGGTAACCTTCGTCTCATGTCGGGCCTGACCGCGCGAGATCGCGCCGCGACGCTCGCCGTTCTCGAAAACGCGCAGTGGGTCTACGCGCTCGGCCGATATCCGAAGAAGCAGGTCCTCGACGACGAGATCGACGTGAGGATGTTGCGCGATCGGATCGGCGCGATGCGCAAAGCGGCGCAGGAGATCAGTCCCGCACAGCGGAAGAAGATCGACGTGCCGTGGGCGCGGCTCGAGGATGATCCCGACGAAACGCCGGACATGCTGTGGACCGTCGCGAAGAAGGTGACACCGAAAGTTCTGGCTGCGCTGCGGCCGCTCGTGAGCGACACACCCGAGGCGGCCTTCTTGATCACCCCGGAACCGAAGAAGACGGCGGTGAAGAAGAAAGCGAAGAAGGCGACGACCGCCCGCAAGAAGAAGAGGTAGAGAGAGGAGCGGCCGATCACGGCCGCTCCTCAGCGCGTTTCCTTAGTCGTTATCGCCCTGGTCGTCGTTGTCGTCGTTGTCGTGGTCGTGGTTCTTGCCCTTGTGGTTATCGACGTTGCCGCCGCGCGTGATGAGCGCCCCGTTTATGTCGATGTTGTCGATGACCGCGAGGCCGATCCCGTTCGGATCCTGCCCGCTCGTCGAGTCGGTACCCTCGTCAAAAAGGATCGAGATCGAGACGATCTCAGCACCCACTGGAATGACCGGGAATGATTCGGCTGGGTTCTGGACATCGAAGCGGACACGCGTCCACTGCGCGTCCTGCGGAGCGGGCGCGGGCGCGGCGTCGTTCTGGCACCCGCCGACAAAGCTGAATCCCTGAGCGCCCGCGAGCTTCCAGGTCACGTTGAAGCGTGGAGCTCCAGCGCCACAGTGGCCACCATTCCGGTAGTCGAATCCGAGATGGAAGCCTGCATTGACGGTCATCCCGGCGGCCCCCTGGATGCGTGCGCCGGAAGACGAGCAATCCGTGGTGGGCCCGTTCTTCGACAGCAGCAGCCCGAAGTGCGGATCATTCGCTGTTCCGGCCAACCCGTTCGTGCCACCGTTGTCCGGCAGTCCCATGCCGCGGAGCCATGCCGCGGTCACGATCTGGCTCCCTGCGGGACTGGGAGCGCAGTCGGCCGCGGTGCCGACGAACGTGAACGGCACGGCAGCGAGCCGGTTGTCGTCGGCGGCAGCCCTTCCGCCCGTCGCGACGGCAACAAATAGGGCGAGCGCGAACAAGGTAACGAGATTGCGCTTCATGGACGTCCTCCCAACTGCTTTTCGCATCTGCGCGTACGTCGTCTGTGTTCGCCGCATCGAGAAACGGCGGTGCCCCGCCTGCACCCCCTTCGACCGCCCTCGCGAGATGACGATTGGTAATACCCCGGTGGATATCGGCTGTCAACTAAAGTTGGACAGTGTCTTTCCGCGCACCCTTTGGCTCGTCAACGGCCATCGCGTTCGTCGTTGCACCGACACGCAATCTGCGCGGGCGATAACTCGCTCGATCAGGATCGCGTTTATCGACAACTTCGGATTCGCGCTTCATCCAAGGTCGGCTGAATAGTGGGCGGGCCCTTCGACGCAGCCGACGCGGTCACGGTCGAAGATCCCCCAGGCACCGGTGCGGGGCACTGGGCGGGCGCTCCTGGGGCATGTAGCGATGGCGACACCGTCTATCTGGTCTATCGGCTCCGCTGGCCGCGCCCGCGGCGGGGTGGCGAGCTCCGGATCGTGCGTGGCGACGGCGAGCGGTTCGAGGCGATCTGGCGCGCGACGCGTGAAGATTTCGGGAGTCCATCCATCGAGCGGTGCGCGATCATCCGGGACGGGCGCACATGGCGCCTCTACGTCGGTTACGTGGACGGCATCGACGGGCGGTGGCGGATCGACGTCATCGAGGCGGGCAGTCCCGATTCGTTCGACCCCGTCGCGCGCCGGCTTGCGCTCGACGCTGACATGGCGAAAGCCATCGCCGTGAAGGACCCGTGGCTCCGACGGGTCGGCGATCGCTGGTGGATGTTCGTCTCCTACGGCGATCGTCCCGCCGGCGAGCGCAAGCTGCATGGGAGCGGCGATGCCCTTTCGACAGGCGCGGTGAAGTCGGAGACCGGCCTGGCGACGAGCGCGGACGGCCTGCGCTGGAGGTGGGAAGGAAAGGTGCTCGCGGCGTCCCCGAAGGGTTGGGACAGGGCCACCGCCCGCCTCACGACGGCATTCCGATCAGGCGACGAGTGGGTCGGACTCTATGACGGAGCCGCGGACATCAGCGAGAACTACGAGGAGCGCTGCGGAATGGCGCGAAGCGCGGATCTGCGAACGTGGGAGCGGATCGGCTCAGGGCCGGCGATCGGCGCCGCGGGTGGACCTGGGACGGTCCGCTATGTGGAGAGCGTGGTCGTGCGCGACTCGGTCCGGTTCTTCTTTGAGCGCACCCGTGCCGATGGCGCGCACGAGCTCTGCACGAGCTCTGTCGCGCTCAGCGGATCGGGCCGCGACAGTCCTGGTTGATACAGAAAGCGTGGCCGAAGAAGAGGAGCGCGCCGACGAACACGGCATAGATCAGCCAGATCCCGCCGACTGCGATCGTCGCCCACACGAGCCAATGGGACCCCCGTCTGGCGTGAGAGTCTTCGCGGAACTGCAGGTACGCGATGACGAGCGCGACCACGTCGATGCCCGTGATCACCACCGCGATCGGGGCGTTTGTGATGATCTGTCCGTAGCCGCCGGCAAGGAGGCCGGCCGCGTGCGGCACGACGGCGAAGAGGAACGCGATCCAGAGCTCGAACGCGGGCGACCGGCCAAGGACTACAGCCGTGGGCGTGGGGGAGTTCGGCTTCACCGCAGGACCTTCCACGGCTCGAAATGTAGCCAGCCGTGCGGCCCCGGTCGGGTCGGCCGGGTAGCAGACTCGCTGCGCGGCTAGCGCATCGCCTCGAGCAGCGGAGTCACGTCGCGGTGGAAGACGTCCTGCTCGACGAGCGGCTTCTCGGCGAGCGCCGGGATCCGCTGGCCGACGGCCTCCTCATATGTCGGGAGCTCGACCTGGTAGTAGATGCCGATCGGGATCGGGTCCGTCTCGTAGCTTCGCGCGACGGCCGCGGCCTTCTTCGCGACGATTTCCTGCGCGTCGGTCGGGTCCTGCACCTTCCCGTCGTAGCCCTTCTCTTCGAGCTTATAGAGCCGCGAGCGCTTCTCGGGAAGGTCCGCGCCCTCGTACCACTCTTTCGTGTAGAGGTCGTTGTACGTGGGGCATGTCTGCAGCACGTCGACGAGCGCCGAGCCCTTGTGCTGGATCGCCTTCACGATGATCGAGGCGAGGTACTTCGGCTCGAGCGCGTAGCCGCGCGCGATGAACGTGTATCCGGAGGCCACCGCCATCGCGACGGGGTTGATGCCGTCCTGGATCGCCTGCTCGGGCATCGACTTCGTCTTCTTTCCTTTAGACAGGGTCGGAGACGCCTGACCCTTCGTCAGGCCGTAGACGTTGTTGTTGTGAACGATGTAGGCGAAGTCGGCGTTGCGGCGCCCCGCGCCGACGAAGTAGCCGGCCCCGATTCCGTACCCGTCGCCGTCACCGCCGAGCGCGAGCACGGTGAGGTCGGTGTTCACGAGGCGCCCGCCCGTCGCGACCGTGAGCACGCGGCCGTGCAGCGTATGGAACCCGTACCCGTTGATGTAGTGCGGCGTCTTCCCGCTGCATCCGATGCCGCTATAGACGGCGAGCTTGTCGGGCTCGATCTGCAGCTGCTGCAGCGCCATTTGAATTCCGGTGAGGATGCCAAAGTCGCCGCAGTTGTGGAGAGTCGCGGCGTCCGTGACATAGGAGTGGACGCCCTCGACTTCGAGGTTGTGGACGAACCCGTTGTACGGAATCTCATCGTTCGCCACGACTCGCGCGATGCGGTAATGCATCGATTGGTTCGTGTCGCAGGCCGGCCCCTCGAGTGTGGCGATACCCCCTCGCGCGCTGGCCGAGGTCGCCACAGCGAGCTCGACGGGCATTGCGTACGCGACGTCATCGCCGACCCTAACGTCGCCTGCCGGGACCCAGTCGGGCTCGAGACCTTTGTGTCCCGCACGCGAGATATACATGGGGTGATCCGCCGTGAGAACGATGGAGCCAAGGGTTTCGACGACCACACGCCGCATCGTCGAGGGATGCCAGTGCGACATCACCTCCGCCACTCGGTGCCACTGGGAGTCGTAGCCAAGGACCGTGTCTCCGACATTGATCTCGCGAATCGGCGTCTTCCCCGTCGGCGTCACGATCAATGTCTCGGGCGCAACGCATCCCGGGCACCAGTCATTGTGCAGATCGCTCTTGTAGTCCTTGATCGTCAGCGGCTTCGCGGGCGCGTTAATGGACATGCGTCACCACCGGTTCGGCCTTCGCGCCGTCGAAGACTTTCGCGAGCGCGTTCACGACCTCGTCCTCGCTGAAGGGACGTCCGTCGAACTTGTTGATGCGCTGATCGATCATCACGCCGGTCTGCTCCTGGACGAGCTGCGCGAGCTGGCCTGAATAGTTTTCCTCGATCGAGACGATCCGCTTCGCCTTTCGCAGTACGTCGCCGACGGGCTTCGCCGGGAACGGCCGCATCAGGCGGCACTGCAGGAAGTTGATCCTCTTGCCCTGCGCCTCGAGCACCTTGAGGGCGTCGAGGATGGTGCCCTTCGTCGATCCCCAGGCGAGGACCGTGAGATCGGCGTCGGCCGGGCCGTGGAGGAAGTACTGCTGCTCCTCTGGGATCGCCTTCTGCGCGAGCCGGAGCTTGCCCATGCGCTTTTCCATCATCGCGACGCGCATCTCGACGCCTTCGGTGATGTGACCGTCGGGGTCGTGCTCGTCGCTCGTGATCCAGTGCCGGCCACCCTTGATGCCCGGTCGAGAGCGCGGCGAGATCCCATCCTTCGCGAACGCGTAGCGCAGGTACTCCTTCACGTTCGCGAGGTCCATCGTGCCGTGGCCGTTCCCGTTGTGGCCGGTCTGCGAGCCCGCGTCGTTCGCGCCTTTCGCGTCGACCGGTGTCCACTCACTGCCGGTGAACCGCTCGCCCCGATCGATCTGATCCCATTTGAGCTCGAGCTTGTCGATCGTCGTGTAGACCGACGCGAGCTTCTTGTCGCTGAGCACGATGACGGGCATCTGGTAGCGCTCGGCCCAGTTGAAGGCGGAGAACGTGTCCTGGTACGCCTCGCGCATGTCCCCCGGCGCAACGACGATGTGCGGGAAGTCGCCCTGGGCCGGGTGCAGCGCGAATTGCAGGTCGCCCTGCTCCTGGCGTGTCGGCATGCCGGTCGAGGGCCCGCCGCGCTGGTACATGACGAGGACCGGCCCCGGGCACTCGGTGATCGACGCGAAGCCGATGCCCTCGACCATGAGCGCGAAACCGGGACCGCTCGTCGCCGTCGCCGCGCGCACGCCCATGTGCGCCGCGCCGACGGCCATGTTGATCGAGCTGATCTCGTCCTCGCACTGCACCACGAGCAGGTTGTAGTCGCGCTGCTGTCGCTCGAGATACACGCTCTCGTCCGTCGCCGGCGAGATGGGGTAGTAGGTCTGGAACGCGCAGCCCGCCTTCAGCTTGGCGATGGCATGGATCTCGTAGCCCTTCGCGAGCAGGCGCGCCTTCGGCTCTTTGCCGGGCTTCAGCGTGTACGGGAAGTCCTTCGCGTTCTCGTGCTGCTTCACGTGCTCGAACGCGAGCTTCGCGGCGCGCACGTTCAGCTCGCCGACCTCGGCGCGCTTGCCCTTGAACTGAGAGCGGATGACCTCGGCGACGAGCTCGAAGGGGTACTCGCAGAGCGCGAGCGATGCGCCGAGCCCGACCGTGTTCTTCATGACCTCGTAGCGGCGCGCCTGCTCGCCCTTGCCGACTTCCTCGAGCGCCTTCTTGATGATCTCCATGAACGGGACCGGGTAGAAGCGGAGGTCGGGCCGGTTCGCCGACGCTGGGTCGTAGCCGATCTCGCTGTCGAAGATGACCCCGCCGCCCTCGTTGATCTCGGCGAGATGGCCGTAGTGCGTGGCCCAGCGGCGGTGATCGCCGTCGCCCGCGAGGGTCTCGAGGTCGAGCGCCACGAGGATGTCGGCCTTGTCCTTGTAGGAGCGCACGTCCTCGTCGTCCACCCGCACGCGATAGAAGGAGTGCTTTCCCATGATGTTGGAGTGGTATTCGATGTTCGCGTAGACGCGGAGACCCGCTCGCGAGCAAGCCTTGGCGAACACTTCGGCGGAGGCGTTGATTCCGCTTCCCTGGGGGCCGCCGATCATCCAGGTCAGCCGGTTCTTCTGCACTTCGGAACGTTTATTGTACGTTCGCGGTGAGCTCTCGTCGCGAGCGTGACACGCTAGGCGAGATCGAGGTTCCCGCCACGGCCCTGTGGGGCGCGCAGACCCAGCGAGCGATCGAGAACTACCCCATCAGCGGTTATCGAGCCTTTCCTGCGTTCATCCGCGCGTTCATTCGGATCAAGCGGGCCGCTGCGCTTGCGAACAGCGAGGCCGGCCGTCTCGACGAGCGCCGCAAGGACGCCATCCTCGCGGCGTGTGATGAAATCCTTGCCGGAAAGCACATGGATCAATTCGTTGTCGATGTATTCCATTCCGGTGCCGGCGTCAGCTTTCACATGAACGTGAACGAGGTCATCGCCAACCGCGCGAACCAAATACTCGGC
>Ga0207646_10001500_pt1 | contig 28687 bp, 31 predicted proteins | sample KBSK5502metaG_FD_184343 | JGI IMG/M metagenome (GOLD analysis project Ga0207646, IMG submission 184343) | Corn, switchgrass and miscanthus rhizosphere microbial communities from Kellogg Biological Station, Michigan, USA - KBS K5-50-2 metaG... | ecosystem: Host-associated > Plants > Roots >...
CGACCGCCAGCACCAGCAGCGACACGATCACGGTGGCGCCGCTGGCGATGATCGCCGGGCCCGCGCGCCGCAGCGCCTCGGCCATCGCCAGGTGGCGGCGGTCGTGGCGGCGCAGTTCCTCCCGGTAACGCGCGACGATCAGCAGCGCATAGTCGGTGCTGGCGCCGAACACCAGCACATCCAGGATGCCGGCGCTTTGCGCGTTCACCGTCAGCCCGGAGTGGACGGCCAGCAGGTAGATCACCGCCTGGGCGGTGATCAGCGCCACCCCGGACGAGATCACCGGCAGCAGCCACAGCACCGGGCTCCTGTACGTGAGCAGCAAGATCGCGATGACGACCGCCACGGCCGCGTACAACAGCGTGTTCTGAATGCCCTTGAACACCTTACTGTTGTCGGCCGCGTTCCCCAGTGGCCCGGTGATGTGCGAGGTCAGGCCACCGGCGTTGGCGTGGGTGATGGCGCGGATGGAGTTGGCGGCCTTGGCCGCGCCGTTCCAGCCTTGGGCGCCCAGGTTGACCTGCAGGATGGTCTGCATCGCCTTGCCGTCGGCCGAGGGGATCGGCCCGGCCACCTGGCCAGGGCCGACCCCATGCAGGCTGGCGAAGCTCCGCGCGTCGGCGGCCGCCTTGGCCCGGTCCGCCGCGGTCAGGCCCGAGGCGCGTTCGTAAACGACGACCGCGGGGAAGATGTTGGGCGACTGGAAGCGTGCCTGCACGTCGAGGACCTTGGTCGACTCGGCGTTGGCCGGCAGCCAGGCACTCGCGTTGTTCTTTTCCGCCCCCATGAGCTTCCCCGACAATGGGAACGCGATCACGAGCACGACCAGCCAAAAGCCCACAACGATCCACTTCGTCCAGCTCCCGGCAGGGATCTCGGTAAGCCGTCTCGCTACCCTGTTCATCGACTCCCCAGGTTCCGCCGGCCGCTGCATGACTCATAGTTCCTCTCTTACGCAACCATGCGCCCGGAACGTGATGCAAGGACATTACAAGCCGCACCGGGCACCCCCGACCGGCCGCCTGCACGAAGGCCGAGGGAGGCTCCACCCGTGATGGACTGGGAAGACCGGCTTGACGACTGGGAACTCGAACTCGAGCTGAACGCTCAGCTCGAGGGCTCGGACTGGGTCACACTCGAACGCGCAGCCACCGGTACCGGCGTCTGCCGTGCCGCCCTGCGCAGCTGGTACCAGACCGGGCAGATCCCGCCCCGGCTGACCAACGGCCCGCACGGCCACAGCGGCTGGTGCCGCTTGCCTTGGTCGCTGCCCGCGCCGAGGCCTCGCCGCGCCTCGCGCCGCTGCCGCCCAGGCGGATCTTGTACTTGCGCCAGCAGGCGGCGCGTTGCAGAGCGTGCTGACAGGAGACTTCGCCGATGCCCGGGCGCCCGGGCACTAGGGGTGCCAGGAGAAGGAGCACCATGGTGACGGAACGGGACGATTCCGTGCACGTAGTTTTCGGCGCCACCGGTGCGATGGGCCGTGCCGTTGTCACTGAGTTGCTGCACGCTGGCCGCGATGTGCGGGCGGTCAGCCGCGGCGGCCAGGCGCCCGATGGGGCGCAGGGCGTGGCGGCCGACGCGGCTGATCCGGCCCAGGCGGCTCGCGCGGCGGTCGGCGCGGCCGTCATCTATCACTGCGCCAGCCCGCCGTACACCCGATGGCCCGAGCTGTTCCCGCCGCTGACCGGCTCCATCCTGGGCGCAGCCGAATCCAGCGGCGCCAAGCTGGTCTTCGCCGACAACCTGTACTCCTACGGGCCCGTGGACGGGCCCTTGCGCGAGGACCTGCCCGCCGCCGCGCGCGGCCGCAAGGGCCGGACCCGGGCCGGCATGGCCGCCCGGCTGCTCGGCGCGCACCGCGACGGCCGGGCCCGGGTGGTGATCGGGCGAGCCTCGGACTATTACGGCCCGCACGGGCCCGGCTCGACCGCGGGCCAGACGGTGTTCGGGCGGATCCTGGCCGGGAAGAAGCCGCAATGGCCCGGGCGGGCCGACCAGCCGCACACCTTCCACTTCCTGCCCGACATCGCCCGCGGGCTGCTGGTCCTGGCCGACCGCCAGCAAGCCGACGGGCAGGTCTGGCACCTGCCAGCCGCCGGGCCGCTGACCGCCCAGCAGCTCTTCGACACGATCGCCGAGGCCGCCGGGCAGCCGGTCCCGGTCCGCGCGCGCCGCCAGCCCGGCGCTGCTCGCGGCCGCGGGCCTCTTCTCGCCGCTGCTCCGCGAGATGCGCGAGACCGCCTACCAGTTCCGGGCGCCCTTCGTCATCGACGCCAGCAAGTTCGAAGCCGCCTTCGGCCACCTCGAGCCCACCCCGCACCGCGACGCGGTGCCGCGGACCGTCGCCTGGTACCGGTCCCGCTGACCGCACACCACCGCGCAGCGGGCGATCAGGCCAGTCTCACCCGCTGCGGCTGCGGCCACCCGCTGGCGCGTCAACGCACAGAACTCCCAGCTCTGCACGGCCTTAACCGTAATCGGGACCAAGCCAACGTCCGCGCCGATCGGCGGGTCGGAGCGCGTTCTTCCGGAGCTTTGTCCGTCACTCAGCGTGATGCCGTCTAGGGGGTGGCCCGGTGGCGGGGACGCGGGTGATGCAGTTGCGTGCGCGGTCAGCTTGCTGCCTGGTCTTCGGGGCGGCCCGTGCCCGCCGGTGCCGGACCGCTCGGTGTGCTCGCGGGTCAGCCGGGCCAGTACAGGCGGGGTCGGCGCGTGGCGCAGGGCCAGCCGGGGCCGGGGCTGGAGGGGCTGTCCCTTCAGGCCACGGTCCTGGTGGACTCGCCGGTGGTCGGTGAAAGTCCGGTCCGGCGGCCGGGACGGCATCGGCGAAGATCAGCTGGCCCCAGCCCTCCTCCGGCGGGGGGCGGGCGTGGTGATCGGGCCGGTGGTACCAGATCAGCCGGGGCCGGTCCCGGCCTTAACGAGGTTGGCGGGCCGCCGGGCCGCGTCTGAGCGGCCCTTGGGTGGTGGGCTTGACGCCAGGGGACATGGGGGGTGGTGTGGACGTGCCCCGGCGAGAGAGAAGGAGTTGGCAGTGTTCAACCGTCGTCTCGAAGGCCAGTCGCCGTCTTGGGGGGTTCAGTAGTAGTGGGCCATTAGCTCGCGCATCCAGGCAGGCTCGCGCACCGGGCCGACCGGCTGGAACGCGGCCGCGTACGGCTTGATGTCTAGGATGGGGGTTCCGTCGATGGCGTCGAGACCGCGCACTGTCAGCTCCAGGCCGGCGGCCTCCAGCAGGGCGCAGACGGAGACGCCGAGGTGGTTGGGGCGGACCGGCGAGTGTCCGGCGAGGACCCCGGCCTGGGGCCATGCCGGGTTACCTCGTGGGTGGGTGGCGCCGCGCCGGACCCGGGTCTCCCGGTGGAAATGGAAGACCACCTCGATGTGGGAGAACTCGCTGAGCCCGTCGGTGGCAGCCGGATCCAGGACCGCGGGGTCCAGGACCAGCCGCGACACTACGGCGCCCCAGTGGTCCTCGCAGATCTGGGACCGGCCACCGCGGACCACGCCGATCGGGGTCAGCACGACGGGCTCAGTCATTGTCGCCGGCCCGTGGCTGGCTGCTGCGCTGTCCCCTGCCCGGCGGCGCCCCGGCCGGCCGGTGGTTCAGTGTTGCGCACGGGCTGGCTCCGTCCTGGGTCGTGTTCCGTGAGTAGGTCGCGGACCGAGGTGGTGAGGATGCGGACCGCGTCGTGCTCGTCGAGGTGGCCGGCCCGGACCTGGTCGGCGCAGGCGTGCACCAGCGCGATGGATGCCGTCACCAGCCACCGGGCGGGCAGGTCGGTGCGGAAGGACCCGTCGGCCTGCCCGCGTTCCAGCAGCGCGCCGATGGTGTGGTGCGCGGCCTGGTGGGTCCGCGTGACGGCCTCGGGGGTCAGCAGCTCGGCCACCGCCGCGGCCATCGCTCGGTACCGGGCCAGGTGCTGCCAGGTCGCGGCGAGCATCCGGTCCAGCGCCTCGGCCGGCGGCCCGTCGTCGGGGTGCACGGCCTGCAGGGCTGTCATCGTCCGGCGCACGGCACGCTCTACGGCCGCCTCCAGGAGCGCCGTCCAGGCCGGGAAGTGCGCGTAGACCGTGACCCGTGATACGCCTGCCTGGGCGGCCACCGCCGAGATGCTCGCGTGCCCCTGCGAGGCCAGCAGTTCCTCTACCGCGTCCAGGATCGCTTCGACGTTCCGCTCGGCGACTTGGCGCTGGTAGCCGGTGGTTCGCCGGGCCGCTGCCATGTCAGTGCACCGCCACCCGGGCGCCGGCCGCAGGCCGGACCGCGGGGACCGCCACCGCGGCAACCACGGCCAGCCCGGCGGCGACCGCCGCGGCGACCAGGAAGCCGTGCCGGTAGCCGGCCGCGATCCCGCCGCCTACCGCCACGGCCACCGCCGAGAACACCGCGACTCCCAGCGCGGCACCGATCTCATGTGCGGTGGTCATCAGGCCCGAGGCGAGCCCGGCCCGGTCGTCGGCGATGTCGCTCATCGCGGTAACGGCGGTGGCCGGGAACACCAGGCCGGTGCCCATCCCCACCACGAGCAGGCCGGGCAGGAAGCCGGTCAGGTAACCCGAGCGGGCGGACACCCCGGTCAGCAGGAGCGCTCCTGCGCCCATCAGCACCAGGCCCGCGACGATCAGCGCCCGTGACCCGGCCCTGGGCAGCAGCCGCGAGGCGAGGTGGGCGCCCGCCCCGATCACCAGGGCGAGCGGGAGGAACTCCAGGCCCACCCGCAGCGGTGAGGCGCGCTGCACGTCCTGCAGGTACAGCGAGTTCAGGAAGAACGTGCCGACCAGGATCCCGGTGGCGCCGAACATGACCAGCCCTCCGGTGACCAGCGACCGGGTTCGCCAGATCTGCGCGGGCACCAGCGGCCGCCCCGCCGACCGCTCGACCGCGGCGAACCCCGCCAGCAAGGCGAACGCCACCGCCAGCGGCAGCAGGGTCCGAGCCGATCCCCAGCCGTGCGCGGGCGCGCCCGCCAGCGCGTAGGCGACCGTCACCAGCCCCGCCACCGCCAGCGCCGCGCCCGGCAGGTCGAGCTCGCGGGCGATGCGGCGCCGCGGCTTGTGCCGCGGCACCAGGTGCAGGCTCAGCAGGCCGGCCACTGCGCCGACGGGCACGTTCACCAGGAACACCGACCGCCAGCCGAGCCAGGTCGTCAGCACCCCGCCGGCCAGCACGCCGACGGCGGCGCCGGCCCCGCCGATCGCGCCCCAGACGCCCAGCGCGGTCGCCCGCTGCGCGCCCGCGTAGGCGGTCGTGATGACCGACAGCGCCGCGGGGGTGAGCAGCGCGGCGCCGAGCCCCTGGCCGGCCCGGGCGGCGATCAGCGCGCCCGCGGCCGGCGCCAGGCCGCTGGCCAGCGACGCGGCCGTGAACACCGTCAGGCCGGCCAGGAAGATCCGGCGCCTGCCCGCCACGTCCGCGGCGCGGCCGCCAAGCAGCACCAGGCCGCCGCTGGCCAGGACGTAGGCGGTGACGACCCACTGCAGGCCCCCCGCGGCGAAGCCCAGCGACCTGGCGATGGACGGCAGCGCCACGTTCACCACGGTGGCATCCAGGATGACCATGAACTGGGCCACGCTGAGCACCACCATCAGCAACCACGGCCGGCGCCCGCGATCAGGCCGACCAAGTGCCGCTGGGTTCTGACCGGCGTCCGCCGTGGTGACTGGCCGCGGGCCATGCATTCCGCGTATTCCGCGCATCCGGTCCTCCCCGTGAGGCCTTGCGAGGGGTTAACGGTGGTGTCAACCACTAGAGTGTGGCCAGGCTGAATGGTTGTCAACTGTGTAAACCCGTGGCTGCCGCAGGCCCAGGTGCGCCGCCCCATGCCGTCGAGGCCGCCGGAGTTCGGCTGCCACACCATGGCACCTGCGCGCGGCAGTACCCGGCGGTCAAGACCGTTCAGCGCTGTCCGACGCATCAGGGCGTCACGAAGCCTGCCCGGCCTCCAACACCGGCCAGCGGCACAACCCGCTCCGTCCCAGGCACCGCGCATCTTCGCCCCGACCATCTGCCCGGCGAGGATCCCGCCCGAGCAGATCAGTCGGATGATCACGCAGAACCCGCGGGGCCTGCCCGGCGCGCAGAATGCTCAAATCTGGATGGCCACCAACATCCCTTGAATCGATCTCACGGCCGCCATAACGGCGGCTATTTTTGCCACCCGCTGACCGGGGAAACGCGCCCTGCGGGCCCGAACGAAGCAGCGGCGTCCCGGGGGCGGGCAGCTTCTTCGCGCCAGGGAGATGCCGCTGCCGGGTCACCGTGCCGACCGGTCACGGCTAGGGTCGATGCTGGCGGGCAGGGTCCGCGGAGGAGGCGCGATGAGCGCGCAGCAGCGAGTGAGCGCAGCGGCCGATCTGCCGCCGGGCACGGTGGTTGGCGTGGGGCGCTATGCCGTGGGGAACGCCGGCGGGCGGTATTTCGCGGTCACCCGCCGGTGCCGCCACCTCGGCGCTGACCTGGCGGGTGGCAGCATCGATGAGCACGGCTGCCTGGTGTGCCCCTGGCACCACTCGGCCTACGACGTCGCCACCGGCCGGATGGTCCGGGGACCGCAGGGGGTCTTCGCCAAGGTGCCCGGGCTGGACTTCGGGTACCGCGTGCTCACCCGGGCGCTGCCGCTGGGGCGGGCGCCGGTGACCGAGCGTGACGGCGACCTCTACCTCGGCGGCTGAGCCCCGGTTGCCCGGCATGGCGTTACCGGCGCGGTGGTGGCAAAGCTGGTCCCGGACAGGCGAGGGGCCGCTGGCGGGGGCGGGTGCCCGGGTCAGGCGCGTTGGCAGGTCGCGGCCAGTTCGCCCCTGGCTAGCAGGTGACCGCTGCTGCGGGACCCCAGATCGGCTCGGCTACGCAGCCGTGCTTGCGCAGCCCCCGCGCCCGATCACCGCCTCACACGACGAGGCCGGCAATACCTCCACCGTGCCGGCCTGAGCGAACGGAGCCAGGAACCCCTCCACCCGGTCCCGGCTGTCGGCCTCCACGATCAGGTACAGGGTGTGCGCATCGTTGACCACCGCCTCGGCCTGGATCGTGACGCCCTGGCCCGAGGCGTTGCCGGGGGACAGGTGCCGGAGCAGCATCGGCCCCATCTGCGGATCGGCAGCTGGGCACCGGTCCGCCGGGTGCTGGTGAAGTGCGACAAATAGAGCCATCCCCGAGCCTCCTGATGATGCCAGCGCTGCCTCGTCCGGGGTCGGCGGGGGACCAGGCTGAAAGCCATGCGGGCGGCCTGTCGGTCCATCCCCATCAGTGGCAACGGCATACTGCGGCAAGCATCGCCCCGGGCGGGCCGGTGAGTAACCACTCCCGTTCCCACTCGTCTATCTCGCACTGCTCCTGGGTGATCCAGGCTGCGCACGCCGGGCAGTAGGAGCCCGATGCCCGGCAATTCGTGTGGCCCAGGCCACCCCGGAGGTCGCAGCGGCACAACTGCGGGAACCGCTCTTCGCCCGGAGGGATGCAGCCGGGCTCGTCGCCCGCGAACCGGCGCCGGCAGGACTGGCACCGGTGGACGTGGGATCTGCGCCGGTCAGCGCCGCGCAGCATCCACGACAGCCACACTCCTGGCTCCCCTCGGCATGTCACCGAGTGTAATGTCCGGCGCGTCCGGTCGCAGGTCTGGTTGTGGCCGATTCGGGGTGCCCCGTTTTGTGGCCGCCGATGGCCACCGCGGACCGTTCGGGCACGGGTTTCCTGCGAAACGCAAACCAAGCCCCCCGCGCCAGGCGCAGCTTCGCGTAGCTTCGCCGCCGGAGCGCTCGTCACGCCGTGTCACGTGGCTTACGGGTGCGGCAGGTCAGGTGTGACGCACGTTCGGCGGGGCCGCGCCCGGATTCCTCAGCCCGCCGGACAATCCTGGAGCCCCCGGGTGCGCTGTCACCCCCTGACAAGCCGGCGGCGGAGGAGTAGGCAATCGCCCGTCCAGTATCTGCCGGCCGAAGGCATGTCGCCTCTGCCGCCGTGGCAGGCCGCCGACGGAGGGGGAAGCAATGAAGAGAATGCTGTTTGCCGCCATCGTGGCCGCGGGAACCTTGACGGTGGGCGCGGCTCCCGCTCTGGCAAGCCAGGCTACCGACAACCACGCGTCGTACACGTGGGTGATCGGGGCGGTGCCAGCAGGGTCGTCGCATACCGCCAGGGCGGCCGACGGCTCGGCCATCACCCTGAGCGGCAGCGGCCAGCTGCAGGCGGGCCCGGGCCACGTCGGGAACGGCGGCGGAACCTACACGCTCACGCGCGGGGGCCAAACCACGTCCGGCCGCTTCACCGTGACCGGCATCGGCGGCTTCGTCAGCTACGGCAGCGCCGCCGCGCAAGGACTACCCGCGAACCTCTTCGGGGGGCAGGCCCAGCTGAGCGTGTCGCTCGACAACGGAAGCAGCGGCCTGCTGACGGTGACGTGCGTGCTTGGTTCGCCACCCGCCGGGCACAGCGAGGGCATCGCCGTGATCCTCGGCCCCGGCGGTGGGCGTTCACCCAAGAGGTCAGCGGCACCCTATTCATACACAGCTAGCCCCGTAATTCGCACATGACATGCGGTGGGTCGGTGCTGGCTGGATCATGAGTTCCGCCGCTGTCGCGGCCCTTCGGCCTGCTCGAAGGCATCTAGGGACAGGTTCTCCAGTTCGGCGATGAGTTTCCGCAGGCGTCGGGCGTTGTCGAACCATGGCCGGTAGCGCTGTTCCTGGTCCGGGGTGAGCTTCCGGGTGATGGGCTTGCCGTCGCTCCTGCGGATCCAGCTCACGTATGGCCCGTGCAGTTCGGGCGGGTCCGCTTTGCACCGGCACGTGGGCTTGCCGCAAGCGGTGGTGCGGATCACGACGCTGCCGGGCAGGGCGTAGCCGATCTGGCCGATCTCCCGGAGGATCTCGCGGACCCGGGCCTGGCGCGGCGGCTGGTGTGCGGTCATGACCCATTCAACTCCCTCCTCCGGCGTGTCGGGGCCGTTCCTTGAATGTTAATCATTCAGGATGGGAATGCGGACGACACGCGGGAGGCCGGGATGCGCGCGGTCTACGGCACGGCCAGCACGGAGCAGACGCTGGGCGCGTTGCCGATGGTGGCCTGGTTCTGCCGGCAGCTGGACATCGCCGGCATCATCGACCGGGCAGCCCCGGTGCGGGAGGTGGCGCGGGCCAGCCACGGGCAGGTCATCGAGGCGCTGATCGCCAACCGGCTCACCTCGCCCGCTCCGATGATCCACGTGCGACAGTGGGCGCGGCAGTTCGCGGTCAGCCATGTGCTGGGCCTGGCGCCGGACATGCTCAACGACGACCGCACCGCCCGGGCGCTGGACGCGCTGGCGCCGGTGCTGGAGCAGGTGACCGGCTCGGTCGGGGCCGCGGCGATCGGCCGGTTCGGCATCGACGTCTCCCAGCTGCACTGGGACATGACCTCGATCAGCCTGCACGGGCAGTATGAGCAGGCCGAGGAGGGCTACCCGCAGCCGAAGTTCGGCCACCCCAAGGACCGCCGCCCCGACGTCAGGCAGATCCAGGCCGGCGTCGCCACCGCCGCCGACGGGGCGGTGCCGGTGTTCTTCAAGCCCTACAGCGGCGGCGCGGGCGAGGTGTCGCAGGTCACCGGGGCGATGGAGGCGCTGCGCCGACTGGCCGGGCCGCGCCGGTTCCTGCTGGTCGGCGACTCCAAGCTGCTGTCGTATGCCAACGTCGCCGCGATGATCCAAGCCCGGGTCACGTTCCTGGCGTCGGCGTCCAAGTCCTTCGTGCCGGCCGAAGTGCTGGCCGGCTGCGACTACGAGGCGGCCGCCCCGGTGGCGTTCGTCGCTGACCGCGACCGCGGCCTGCCGCCCGGCAAGCGGTGCCACTACCGCGTCATCGAGGACACGATGACCCTCACCGGCCCCCGCAAACGCGATCCTGGGTACACCGTCCGGCGGGTGTTCGTCTTCTCCTCGGCCCGCGCCGAGGCAGCCGGGCACGCCCGGGCCAAGAAACTCGACCGCGCCAGCGGCGACCTGGGCCGGGTGGTGCGCGGGTTGGGCTCACGCCACTACAACACCGCCGAGAAGGTCACCACCCGGATCAACACCATCGCCCGCGACCGCCGCGCCGGCGACTACCAGCGCGCCACGGTCAGCACCGGCCAAGACGGACGACCGGCACTGGACTGGCACTTCGACCAGGCCGCCCTGGACGCAGAGGCCGCTACCGACGGCTGGTACGCGCTGCTGACCAACCTGCCCAAAAGCGTCACCGCCGAGCAGGCGCTGGCCCGCTACAAGAACCAGCCCGGCACCAGCGAACGCCGCTACCACGACCTCAAAGGCCCGCTGGCAGTCGCGCCCATGTTCCTGCACGCCAACCGGCGCATGACCGCACTGATCGGCGTCATCTGCCTGGCCCTGCTCATCTACTGCCTGGCCGAACGCCAAGCCCGCCGCAACCTCGCCCCCGCCATCAAGCCCGACGGTCTCTACGTCGGCCGCGCCGCCAAGCCCACCGCCAGCCTCATCTTCACCACCCTCGCACCGCTGCGGCTACGCACCGCCGCCGACGGCACACCAAAGATCCCCGAACCCGACCCGATCCAGCAACGAGTCCTGCACCTGCTCAAGATCGACCCAAGGCGTCCTCGATGATCAAACTCACCACACCCCATGTGCGAATTACGGGGCTAGCCGACTGTGCGCCGTGCAGTCCGCAGGCTGCCCAGGGTGATCGACGATCGGGTCGTCCGCCAAGCCAATTTGAGCGCCGCGCAACACGATGCGCGGGTCAGGCGTCGTCACAACGAGTGAGCCTAACGCCTGGCCGGGATACGCCGATCCTGCCCATTCAGGTCCAGGTACTCTCACAGCCGTCTCACGGACTGACAGGACGTTCGTGGACTCGGGCGGACAGCCTGGACATCGGGCAGACCATAACCTGAACCTATGGGGGCCGGGCGTCAGGCCGGACGTGCTGCACTGGTCTACGGATCAGAAGCGGATGGACCTGGCCTGTGCGCTCCCGGATCATGCATGATTCTGTCGTGACCGGCGAAAGCGAGATCGCCGCGGCGCTACCCACTTGCGCCAGGTGGGGCGGCCGGTCCGCCGCAACCAAGCGAACTATGAGACCTTTGAGCGGATGCACTGGGCCTGCAACTGGTAGAGAGCAATGTTCCAACCCTGCGAATAGGCCGGCTCGGCGAACGGGCGGTCGTGGCGTCTGCCCTCGTCGCTGCGCTTTTTCACACGTGGTCGGATGCCTTGTCGAGTATCACGAGCGTTTCGGGACGGACACCGTCGAACCGCATGGCGTCGGCCGCCGCTTCGGACTGCATGGCCTTCTGGAAGGCTTCCATGTCGGGCACCTCAAGCATCAGCCCTACACGATTGGAGTTCGCGGGATCGGTGAAAAGCTGGCCCGTAATGCCCATAGGCCCGAAGAACTCTTGCCGCTTGGGTGAGCGAAGCCAGCGGTCCACGTCGTCGACTTCGTGAAAGGCAATGATCGTTGCCATGTTACGAACCCCCCCGGGTCTCAGGTTCGGGCCAGAGGCGGGTCTGCCTGCGGGCCGCGTTGCTGGAAGCAGTCAATCGGGGGCCGGGGCCATCTGTCAACGCCTCGGACCTATACAACCAGCACCGCTGCGGACAACAGCAGCGAGGCTACGGACCTGAACGTGCTGGCCTTGCCACACCTCTATTGGCGCTGACTGATCTTGCTACCGGATCTGCTAACAATGGCTCTGGACGGCCCTGAGTACAGCTGGACCAGGCCGCCGTCTGCACCCTTTGCATGCAGGCTCATCTGACAACCACGGACTGACCTGGACAGTCGCAATCTTGCTACGGATCAGAAGGCTGGGGGTTCGAGTCCCCCCTCCAAGCGCGCGGAGCGGGCCAACGACAGAACCCGCTCGCCAGGGGTTACGGGGTGTTCGCGAGGGGCTGGTCCCGGCTTAAGGGGGCTGGTCCCCCGGCGTTTTGGGTGTTGCGGGGTGTTCGGCGAGCTCGATGGAGATGGCTTCGAGCTCGGTGATGAGCTGGCGCAGGCGGCGATGGGCGGCGAAGTAGGGGCGCAGCCGCTCGGCGTCTTCGGGGGTGAGGGTCTTGGTGATGGAGCGGGTGCCGGCTTTGCGGGTCCAGGTGGGGTAGGGGCCGTGGAGGATGGGTGGGGTGGCGTGGCAGTGGCAGCTGGCCCGCTGGCAGCGGGTGGTGCGGCTGGTGAGCGAGCCGGGCAGGGTGATGCCGATCTGGGCGAGCTCGGCCTGGATCTGCTGGTGCCGGCGGGCCAGGTCGTCCATGGTCACAGGATTCCTTATCCGCCGCGCCGGCGGCATCCCCGCTCTCGTGGCGTGCGCCGCGGCGGCCTGGGTGGGCCTAGCGTCATCTCCCTTGGACGCGGTCGGCGATGGCTTGCAATTCGCGCAGCGCGTAGGCGCAGCAAAGCTGGTGGCCCGCCCCCAAGATCTGAGGGAGTACCGCGAACCTCGCCACCTAGTATGAGGGGGGGTGTGCGGTGAGTGACACGGTTGAGTTCGGTGGCTGGCCCCGGCCACCGCGGTGGGTGTGGGTGGTCGCCGGCGTTGCCGTGGTCGCGGTGCTGGCCGGCGTGGTAGTCGCCCGCACCGGGACGCGCCACGCCGCCGTGTCCTCGCCGTCGAGGTCGCCGAGGGCCGCCGCATCGCTGGTTCCCCGGTCGCGCACACCGGCGGAGCCTGCGGCGCGGTGGCCGTCGGCCGCAGCGGCGTGCGGATCGACCGTCGAGCTCCCGCAAATTCACTTGGCCCGGCAGCACGCCGATATTCATGGCAGAGTGCTGGTCGGTGGCACCGGGCTGCGGCAGGTCGCCCTCGGCGGCGCCGTGTCCGGGCCGCTGCGGGGGCTGCCGGGTCCCGGCTGGCTGGTCACCAGCGTGGTCGCCGGGCCGGGTGCCGCCTACGCCTTCGACGTGCCGTGCTTTAGTTCCAGCGCACATGTGAGGGTTTACCGGATCGTGGCGGGCGCGGCGCACCGGCTGCCCATCACCGCGGACGCCTTGCTCGGCAGCCCGCACCACGCGTGGGCGGTGACCTACCGGGCACAGCATACGGTGCTCACTCCGCCGGCCGGGGGCAGGGCGGTCTCGTTCAAATCGAACATTTCCGCGGTCGCCGACACGGCGGCCGGCCTGGTGCTGGCGGCTTACCACGACAGCGCGGGCCGACCGGACACCGTCGAGCTCGTCGACCCGAAGACCGGCGCGGTGCTGCGCCGCCTCGGCGGGGGCTCTGCGATGGGCGCCGCCGGCCACGTCCTACTGGTGAGCCGGCACGCTTGTGCCTGGCCGCCGGCCTACGGCACCTGCACCCTGGAAAGCATCGACCTGACCACGGGGCGGCCAATAGCCACGGCCGAGCTGCCGGCCGGGCGGATCCCGGTCTGGGGTGACGTGCCCAGCCCGGTGTTCAACCCCGGCGGCACGCTGGCCGCCTTCCAGCTCGCGCGCGCCAGGCCAGATTCCCGCTTCGCTGCGGCCGCTCCGGGCCCGCCGTCCGACGTGGCGGTCCTGCACCTGCGCACGGGCAGGCTTGACATCGTGCCGGGCCTGGAGTTGCCGCCCCGGACCTGGGCCGGGCTGGCGTTCGATGCCACCGGGAGCTGGTTGCTGGCGACGGTGGGCGAGGGACACCGCGGCGAGCTGCTGGCCTGGCGGCAGGGCATGCCCGGTCCCGCCCTGGTGACCCGCCTGCCGGGGCCGCTCTTGGGCCCGCCGCCGCTGCTTCCGGGCTGACGCATAACACCCACCCGGCCGCCGACATCGTAACCTGAATCCGGACACCTCCTGCCCGGACGCCCAGGCCAACCTGCGCGGCGGTCAGCTCTTCCGCAGCCTTCCGTTGGACAGGACAGCATGTGACCATGCGGAGTTGCGTCGGCACGCCGATAGGACGGGAATGCGGACAGTAAGCGATCTTGGCCCCGTAGCGTCCGGATGTGCCCGCCGATCAGAAGCCGCCTTCTTATGAGGTGCTGGCTGCTTTGGTGGTGTCGCTGCGCGCTGAGCTGGCGGAAACCCGGATAGCACTGGAGCACGCGCTGGAGCGGATCGCGGACCTGGAGGCCCGGCTCGCGCAGAACTCGCGGAACTCCTCGAAGCCGCCATCCAGTGAAGGGCTGGCCAACCCGCCGCCACGGTCTTTGCGGAAGCGGAGCGGGCGCAGACCGGGCGGGCAGGAGGGGCGCACCACTTCGTCGACGAGCTTGTCTGACCACGTGGGCATGCCCAGCGGGCGCAGTTTCCCGTTCTTCTTCGGGATGTGCACCCGGCGGGCGGGCCGGAACCGGTAGCGCTCGTGGCGCATTAACCCAATGATCTGGCCGATCTTGGCCATGGGCATGCCGTCCGCGGTTTCCGGTGTGGCCCCCGGTGTCATCGCGCCCTTGTTGGCGTAGATGCGGCAAACAGCAGATACAACTGCGGGTTGAACATCTGCCGGTACAGTTCCGTGCACGGCAGGCCGCGCCTGGACTGTGATCTTCCCCGGCAAAGACCCGGCAACTGTCGAGACGACGGGGGGAGAATCGACTCGCTAGCAAACCCCGGGAGAGCAGATGAGCACGCCGGACGAGCGCGACCGGCTAACCCGGCGGGGCTTCCGGCTGGAATACGCGAGCATGGCCTGGATGACCGTTGAGGCAGCGGTCGCGATCACAGCGGGCATCATCGCCTCATCGATCGCCCTAGTCGCCTTCGGCCTGGACTCGGTGATCGAATTCGCCGCTGCCGCGATCGTCATTGGGCAGCTACGCGACAACAGCGACGAACGCGAGACCCGCGCAGTGCGGTTCATCGGCGTGACGTTCTTCGTGCTCGCCGCCTACCTCATGGTCGAGAGCATCCGCGACCTAATCGGCCACGCAAGGCCAGAGGTGTCCGCGCCCGGGCTTGTCGTCGCTGCGGCGGCCCTGGTGATAATGCCGGGGCTGGCTCTGGCCAAACAACGTACCGGGCAGGCGCTGGGCAACCGGACCCTCATTGCCGATGCCGCTGAGAGCTTCTTGTGCGCATTCACATCTGCCGCTGCGCTGCTTGGAGTCGGCCTGAATGCCTGGCTTGGCTGGCGGTGGGCTGACCCTGCCGCCGCTCTGGTGATCGCCGCCCTTGCGGTGAGAGAAGGCGTTGAAGCCTGGGAAAATGATGATGACTAGATTGCACCGAGCACGAATAGCCACCCGGAACTGCATGCAGACCGTTGGACACCACACCCCTTAACGGCCATTTGCTGAATCTTGCCGTAGGTGTCTAACAAGCGGCGCCGCAGGCGCCGCCGCTGGCCCGACGTCAGCGCACCCGGGCGGCCCACCTGGGCTCAGCTTTGGGAGGACCGGGGAAGATCAGGTGACGTTTCCTGGCATGGCGAGCCGATAAGGTCGGCGCCAATGGAAGCGATCTTCGCCACGGCCGCGACAGCAGCTGGCCTGTTCGCCGGAACCAACATCGACGACATGGTCGTGCTTGCCGTGCTGAACGCGTCCTCCCGCGCGGACGGCCGCCCCGCAGCGTGGCAGATCTGGGCGGGCCAGTATGCCGGGATCGCCGCCCTGGTCGCCATCTCCCTGCTGGCTGCGTTTGGCCTGAGTCTCGTCCCCGAGAGCTGGCTGTGGATCCTAGGCCTGATCCCGCTGGGACTTGGCCTGCGCAAGCTAGTCATCGCCATCCGCGCTCACCGAGCCGGGCAGCAGGCCTCCCCCGCAGTGGCGACCGGGCTCACTGGTGTGATCGGGATAACAATCGCCAACGGCGGCGACAACCTCGCTGCCTATACGCCGGTGTTCCGCACCATGAGCGGCAACCACATCGCTGTGACGATCGCGGTGTTCGTCATCGGCGTCGTCCTCTGGTGCCTGGCCGGATTCTGGCTCGTCTCCCATCACAAGATCACCGAGGTGATCGAGCGCTGGGGCCAGTGGATCGTCCCGGCCGTGTACATCCTGATCGGCCTCTACATCTTCCAAAGAGAAGGCATCCTCGGATTCTGAGTGAGCATGGGATACCTCTATCCAGAGAGTACGGCGTGCCAGATCCGTGCCGGAACAGGCAGCCAACGAGGGTTCGCAGCGGTCACCCTGGGCCAGACCTACTGGTCATCGTGAATCCGATCGCTCTCCCCTCGCAGTAGAGAGGCATGGACGGCGACGCGGGGGCCGACGAGCGGGGACCGCCGGGTCCACGAGCAGCCCCCTGTTCATGGACGACAAGCAGGTCGGCGAAGGGCGCCAGGCGGCCGGCACCTGTTCCGTAGACCTGATCGAGTACCTCGGCTGCCAGGGAAGGAGCAGACCTGGCCACCTCCTCAAGCCGAGCCACGAGGTCTGAGGGCTCGCCGGCGAGGAAGAGGTTGCCAGCGCTGTAGTACGGCATGCCGTACAGCGGGTTCGACGCGCGTTCGGACCAGTCGGCCCGGTTGAGCACCACCAGTGTGCACCGGGGACGGAAGGCAAGCATGTCCCCCAGGTACGAGTAGGCCCTGACGCACCGGTCAGCCAACCGCCCAGCCTGCTCGCGCGCCGAGGCGCTGGTGCGAACCTCAAACGGGAAGCCCGGCAGCGAAGCAAGCCCTTGATGCTTCGCCACGTCTATCACCGCTCCGCTCGTCCCGATGTCAGCGCAGATCGCGGCTTCCGCGTCGTCAGATCCATTCTCTCGCGGCACGACATCATCCTCTCTCCCAGTCCTGGCCCCTCATCTGAATGGTCGAGTACCACAAACGGCAGGACCACCTGATGCATGCCGCGCCACGTCCGTGCCAGAACCGGGATAGCGAAGGGTACACCGAGACTCACTCAGGGGGAGAAGTACGCGAGGCCTGATCTGGGTTGATCCTGGCCCGTTCGATGTGGCCGTCCCGGCCGCCGAATGAGGGCCGGATAAAATGCGTAGGTGACCAGCAGGTCCGTTGCCGCGCATCACCTGCGCGACCTCGCGCGGTTGCGCCGCGTCCGCGACCGGATCGACCGGGATTATGCGCAGCCGCTGGACGTCGAGGCGCTTGCCCGCGGCGTGCACATGTCGGCTGGGCACCTCAGCCGGGAGTTCCGGGCCGCGTTCGGTGAGTCGCCTTACGGGTACCTGATGACGCGGCGCATCGAGCGCGCCATGGCGCTGCTGCGCCGTGGCGACCTCAGTGTCACCGATGTCTGTTTCGCGGTCGGCTGCTCGTCGCTGGGCACCTTCAGCACTCGCTTCACCGAGTTGGTCGGTGTGCCGCCCAGCACCTACCGGCGCGAGGCGGCGCGGGCGACCGTGGGGATGCCGTCGTGCGTGGCGAAACAGGTGACCAGACCGATCAGGAATCGAGAAGCGCCGTCTGGTTCTCCGTCGTCATACTCCTGATGAGGCACAAACCGAAAGCGCCGGCGATCGTGCCGGCTATCACCGGATTTCGGCTCGTGTGCAGCCCGGCAGTCCCGCGGGCTGACGCGACCCCACGACTTCAGGAGCGACCATGACCGGCTCTTCCACTCAGGGAATCAAGACCGTACTGCATCCGGTGTCCGACCTGGCGAAGGCAAAGGCGGTCTACACCGCCTTGCTGGGCGTCGCGCCGCAGGCCGATACGCCCTACTACGTCGGCTTCGATGCCGAAGGCCAGCACATCGGGCTGGTGCCCGGCGGTGGGCCGCAGGGCATGACCTCCCCGGTGGCCTACTGGCACGTGCCGGACATCGAGGCGAAGCTGGCCGAGGTGACCGGCGCCGGTGCCGCCGTGAAGGAGCCCGTGCGCGACGTCGGTGGCGGCCGTCTGGTGGCCACCGTCACAGACCCCGACGGCAACGTCCTCGGGCTGCTCCAGGACCCGTGAGCGCCGGCTCCGTTCCGCACGCAGCATCGTCGCGGCGCCGCCGAACGGGGCGCCGCGGCCCTGCCGAACGGGGCGCCGCGGCCCCGCCAAACAGATGGAGACACGATGACGACGGCCATAACGAGGGGCACGCAGCCGCCGGCGCCGCACGTTGCCGACAGCCACGACCGGATCCGCGTGCACGGTGCGCGCGAGAACAACCTCAAGGACGTCAACGTCGAGATCCCGAAGCGCCGGCTGACGGTGTTCACCGGCGTCTCCGGCTCGGGCAAGAGCTCTCCGGTGTTCGACACGATCGCCGCGGAGTCGCAGCGGCTGATCAACGAGACGTACAGCGCCTTCGTACAAGGCTTCATGCCGACGCTGGCGCGGCCCGACGTCGACGTGCTCGAAGGGCTGACCACCGCCATCATCGTCGACCAGCAGCGGATGGGTGCCGACGCGCGCTCGACGGTCGGCACCGCCACCGACGCCTGCGTCTTAGTGACGCTCGTCTCGAAGAGGCGTTCGAAGGCCGTGAGGCCAAGTGTAGGGCGCAAGCTGCGATTTGGGGATGGACCGTTCACCGTGTCGTGGTGGAAAACGACGTTTTCCCTGACGGTAAGCCCAAGCCCGCTAGCGCATGGAAGAGGCGTAAGGTCACAACGCCATCGGGCGAAGTGGCATACCGCGTCATTCGCCCGGGTTTCCGTAGTGTCCTTGACGATATCGCCACTGGCATTGTTAACGCACTGCTAGGCGAAGACCTTGACCGCATCGTGCGCGACCCGCGCGACATGGAAGACCTGATCGACATATGCGGGCTAAAGAAAGCCTCAGCACGGAGCATCAGCGGGAGCCTCAAGCTCACCGATGGCGGAACCGAAGATGAGAAGTATGTCGCTCGCATTTTGGTTGCGGGCGCGAGCAAAGGCTCTGCTGACACGTCACGGCGCACGAGGGATAGCAAAGAGCGGGAATGGGAACGGGGCAATTACGGCGGTGGCGGGCGCCCGTATGGGTTTGTCGTGGCCCAAAACACGACCAAGTATCATCGCACCCTGATAGTTGTCCCCGATGAGGCGGATATTATCCGCCAGGCAGCCAACGCTATCCTGAATCAAGATATCCCGCTACGGGCGGTTGCAAGAGACCTCCGTGAACGTGGCGTGCCCGATGCTCACGGGCGCTGTCACTGGACTTCACAAAGCCTAAAGCGAATCCTGACTAAACCGTCCGTTGCTGGTCTCACAACGCATAAAGGCCAACTCAAAGAGGGGTCGTGGGATGCCATCCTTGACCGTGACACTTGGGAGAGGCTATGCGCAAAGCTGAATGACCCTGCCCGGCAATTTGAGAACATGAGCAATGAGCCTAGGTGGTTGCTCAGCAATTTCGCTTGGTGTGGCGTACATAATGACGGGCAAACCACCGTGCGGGCCGGCGGGCGCAGAGATAACGCGTTCTACGCATGCCACGAGGGTTACCACCTTAAGCGAAAGGCGCGGTTGTGTGACGCTTGGGTTGAGCGCAACGTTACCGCGTATCTCTCTCGATACCGTATGGACATTGGGAAGCCTGAGCCTAGGCCAGATATCGACAGGGACGCGCTCCAAGCGGAGGCAAAGAAACTACGCGACAGGAAAGCATCACAGATCAGAATGCACGCGCTAGGCGAGATTGAGGATGCCGATCTGGCAACAGGATTGCGGATCATCCGAGACAGGATCAACGTGATTGAGGCGCAGCTAGCGCAGTCTAACCAGCCGGACCCAATAGCGGAGTTTCGGGGACGCCACGCCGAGACGCGCCAGATTTGGCAGTCTTTGCCGCTGGCGCGTAAGCGGGCAATCCTCCGCAAGCTGGTAACCGTAACCATTCTGCCTACCGCCGCGCGTGGCAAGGCACCGTTTGACCCTGGCTCAGTGAGAATCGTTGTCGAGGAAACCGGAGACGTGCTCGACGTTCGCTTGTGGGAGTCCTGACAGCCAGTGAGGCGTGCCAGAGCGCGCAAGCGTGACTACTCCCAGAAGACCTCCTAACACCTTATGACCTCCTACTACCAGAAGACACTCGTATCGTGGCGGATTCCTGATGGCCTGATTGATTCAGCGTTGCTGGTTGTCTCCGAGCTTGTCACGAACGCTATACGCGCACTAGCGGGGTTAAATTCGCCTCGTTGCGACGTGAGCGAAACTCCAACCGAAAGTGAACGCATGCGGGATAGGCGGCGTCAAGCCGACGTTGTTCAGTGCCAATTCCGAGGGCGCCTGCCCCAGCTGCAACGGCGCCGGCGTCGTCTACACCGACCTGGCGATGATGGCGGGCGTCGCCACCACCTGCGAGGAGTGCGACGGGAAGCGGTTCGACGCCTCGGTGCTGGAATACCACCTCGGCGGCCGCGACATCAGCGAGGTGCTCGCGATGCCGGTGACCCAGGCCCGGGAGTTCTTCGGCGCCGGGGAGGCGCGCTCGCCCGCCGCGCGTGCCATCCTCGACCGGCTGGCCGACGTCGGGCTCGGCTACCTCAGCCTCGGCCAGCCGCTCACGACCCTGTCCGGCGGCGAGCGGCAGCGGCTCAAGCTCGCCACCCACATGGCCGGCAACGGCGGCATCTACGTCCTCGACGAGCCGACGACCGGCCTCCACCTCGCCGACGTCGAGCAACTGCTCGGCCTGCTGGACCGGCTCGTCGACTCCGTGCAAGTCGGTCATCGTCGTCGAGCACCACCTGGCGGTCATGGCGCACGGCGACTGGATCATCGACCTCGGCCCCGGCGCCGGCCACGACGGCGGCCGGATCGTCTTCGAGGGCACGCCCGCCGACCTCGCCGCCGGCCGCTCCACCCTCACCGGCGAGCACCTCGCCGCCTACGCCGGCCCCTGACCGGGGCGCCGGCCCCTGACCGGGACGCCGGCCCCTGACCGGGACAGGGGTAATGGCTGTTGTTGCGCACGTGGTCCTGCCGGGTCTCGCCAAGGAGGACTACGACCGGGTCCGCGAGGCGACGGGCTGGCTCGCGGAGCCTCCGGCTGGCGGGCTCTCGCACCTGACGTGGTGGGAGGGCGGGGATTGCCACAACGTGGATTCGTGGGACAGCGAGGAGGCGTTCAACGCATTCGGCCAGGGGGCGTGCTTGCCGCACAGCCGATCGGCACCGGCAAGCGCCGAACGCGTCAATAAGCGCGGCGGCCTACCGCGGGGCTTAAGCGGTGATCGTCACCGGCCGCGGGGCGTACACCTCATGAGCTCTGACCCGGGCTGACCGGGGAGTGCCCCCCGGCCGCGGCGGATGGGCCCTGGCGCAGGGTCCGGCCGCGGCCGGCCGAGGGCACTTTTCATGCCATACGCAGCAACGTGGCCAGCCGGCCACCAACCGGACCGGGTATTCCACGAAGCCAGGCGCCGGTGTTCCGCCGTCACACAAGTGCCCGGCACCGGCCAGATCCGGGCGATCCCACGGGGCGCCGCAGCGGCGAACTCTCTCCCCGCGCTGACCGGGTCTCGTGGTGCCGCCGGCGGCCGCCCCGGCCCGCCGGAGGGGCCAGCGGAGGGGCCGGCGGAGGGGCCGGCGGAGGGGCCGGCGGCAGGTGACCGACAGGGAATGCCCGCGTCAGCGCAGGACAAGCCGTGGCAAAGAGCCTCGGAGGTCCTTGGATCCGTGTGGCATCCTTGCCGCCATGAGGTCAGGTGGATCCCGCTGGGACGAGGATCGGTCCCGCTGGGACGAGCGCCGGTCCGGGTGGGGCGAAGGTCCGCCGCGCCGGTATGAAGGCCGGCCCCGCCCGGGCGCGCCTGCGGCACCACTCCTGTACGCGGTGAGCAAGGTGCCGCTGATCACGGTCTACTTCTGGATCATCAAGCTGCTCACCACCGCGATGGGCGAGGCGACCTCGGACTATATGGTCCGGACGATCAACCCGGTGATCGCGGTGCTGCTCGGCTTCGTCGGCTTCGTGATCGCGATGGTGCTGCAACTGCGCGCCGAGCGGTACGTGCCGTGGACCTACTGGCTGGCCGTCGCCATGGTGGCGGTGTTCGGCACCATGGCTGCCGACGTGCTGCACATCAGGTTCGGTGTCCCGTACACCGCGTCGACCGCGTTCTACGCGGTCGTGCTCGCGGTGATCTTCATCCTCTGGTACCGGTCGGAGCGGACGCTGTCCATCCACAGCATCCGCACCCCTCGCCGGGAACTGTTTTACTGGGCCACGGTGCTGGCCACGTTCGCGCTCGGCACTGCGACCGGTGACCTGACCGCCAGGACGCTGAAGCTGGGCTACCTCACCTCGGGTATCTGGTTCTTGCTCGCGTTCGCGGCGGTGGCGATCGCGCACTGGAAGTTCCGGCTGAACCCGATCCTGGCCTTCTGGATCGCCTACGTGCTGACCAGGCCGGTCGGGGCGTCGTTCGCGGACTACGTGGCGTTCCCGCACTCGGTGGGCGGCCTGGACGCCGGGCACGGGCCGGTTGCCCTGTTCCTGACGTTCCTGATCGTCATCCTCGTCGGCTACCTGACGGTGTCGCGCATCGATGTCGAGGACCCGCGGCAGGCGGCGGCCGCGCAGGCGCCGTCACGGCACCGCGGCGTAGCGGAGGCACCCGGGTACCCGGGCGCGTCCCGGCCCATGCCGCCGCGGGCGTACGACGAGCGGCGGGCGTACGACGAGCGGCGGCCGTACGACGAGCGGCGGCCGTACGACGAGCGGCGGCCGTACGACGAGCGGCGGGCGTACGACGAACGGGCACCATACGACGAGCGGCGGCTGCATGCCGAGCGGCGACCGTACGACGAGCGGCGGCTGCATGCCGAGCGGCGACCGTACGACGAGCGATCACCGTATGAGGAGCGGCGGCCGCACGGCGAGCGGGCACCGTACGACGACCGGCGGGCGTACGAGGAGCGGCGGGCGCACGACGAACGGGCACCATACGACGAGCGCCGGCTGCATGCCGAGCGGCGACCGTACGACGAGCGATCACCGCATGAGGAGCGGCGGCCACACGGCGAGCGGGCACCGTACGACGACCGCCGGGCGTACGACGAGCGGCGGGCGTACGGCGAACGGCCCCCGCGGGACCGGCGGCCCGCGCGCCGGTCCTGGGACGACGAGGATGAGGCCGGGCAGCCGGCTGAGGGGTTCTTTGCCTGGGACGAGTGAGGGTGTGCGACAGATATGTAGGGCCGGACGCGTCTCTGCCGGTAGCGGGCTTCTCCTGGTTGTACGTGTTGCAACCAGATCTGGAACATTCTGGTCAGCGCCGCGTAGGCGAGCTATCCCCGCTCCGGAGCAGGCCATCTGGTGCACGATGCATAGCCAGACAGATGCCATCTGAGCAGCGTCATCGTGAAGATGATCTTGGTTACCTACAAATTTGACGCGCACCCGACGAGTGACGGTCCGCCTGGAATTGTCGGCGGGCCCGCCTAGGATGAAACACCTATGGCCAGCACACCAGAGGCAGGCACGCTGCCCCGCGTCCAGCCAGACGAACTCGAGGTCTTCCGCCGCGAACTGACCGGGTACTGCTACCGGATGCTCGGGTCCGGCTTCGAGGCCGAAGACGCCGTGCAGGACACGATGCTCCGGGCATGGCGCTCGGCGGACCGTTTCGAAGGCCGGGCGAGCGTGCGGGCCTGGCTCTACCGCATTGCCACCAACGTGTGCATGGACATGCTCCGCGGCCGCAAACGCAGGGCACGGCCGATGGAAGTCGGCCCGTCCTCCCCGCCGGATGAGTCTCATCTGGGTGGCGTGCTCCCCGAGCACCTGTGGATATCCCCGATCCCGGACTCCCGGGTGGTGCCCGAGGACGGCGACCCGGCCGAGATCGCCGTCGCGCGGGAGACCATCCGCCTGGCGTTCGTCACCGCGCTGCAGCACCTGCCGGCCCGGCAGCGGGCCGCGCTCATCCTCTGCGAGGTGCTGCGCTGGCCGGCGGCGGAGACCGCCCAGTTGCTCGACACCAGCGTGGCGGCGGTAAACAGCGCGCTCCAGCGCGCCCGCGCGACCCTGGCCGCGCTCCCGGACGCCGCACGGCCCCGGACCGTGACAGCCGGCCAGGCGTCCCTGCTCGCCCGTTACGTCAGCGCGTTCGAGCGCTACGACATGGCCAGCCTGGTCACCCTGCTGCACGAGGACGCGGTCCAGTCGATGCCGCCGTTCGCCATGTGGATCCAGGGCGCGCAGGACATCACCGCCTGGATGGTCCAGCCGGGGCCGAGCGAGTGCGCGGGATCCCGGCTGCTGCCGGTCATGGCCAGCGGGTGCCCCGGGTACGGGCAGTATCGCCCCGACGCCGCGGGCGGCCACAGGCCCTGGGCGCTCCAGGTGCTGGAGATCTCCGGCGACCGCATCGCCGGGATGCACTTCTTCCTCGACGCCGAGAGCCTGTTCCCGATCTTCGGGCTCCCGGCCCACCTCCCGGCCTAGCCGGGCCGCAGCGGCGAAGGCTGCTCGGTGACCACAGGCCACCTTCGCCGAGGCTCCGCAGTATTGTCCGGGGGGACGACCCCCCGGCACCCCCCGCAGGCGGCGAAGGCTGCTCGGTGACCACAGGCCGCCTTCGCCGAGGCTCCGCAGTATTGTCCGGGGGGACGACCCCCCGGCAACCCCCCGCAGGCGGCGAAGGCTGCTCGGTGACCACAGGCCACCTTCGCCGAAGCTCCGCAGTATTGTCCGGGGGGACGACCCCGGAACCCCCGCAGAGGGCAGCAGCGCACAGGAGGGAGCACCGCCGATGACGCTCGTAGCGGCCTGCCAGCTCGGTCTCGCGGTCGGTGAGGCGGAGGCGAACCGGGCCACCGCCGCGATGGCGATCGAAGAGGCCGCGGGCCGTGGCGCCGAACTCGTGGTGCTGCCGGAACTGTGTGACAGCGGCTATGTGTTCACCGACGGGGCCGAGGCGCGGGCCCTGGCCACCCCGGCCGCGGACAGCCCCACGCTGCGCGAGTGGCAGGCGCTCGCCGGGCGGTACGCCACGGCCGTCGCGGGCGGGTTCTGCGAGCTCGGCGAGGACGGGCTGCTCTACAACAGCGCCGCCCTGGTCAGCCCGGATGGCATCCTGGCGGTCTACCGTAAGGCGCACCTGTGGGACGCCGAGAAGCTCATCTTCACCCCGGGGGATGCGCCGCCGCCCGTGGCCGGCCTGCCGTTCGGCCGGGTCGGCCTGATGATCTGTTACGACCTCGAGTTCCCCGAGTGGGTCAGGCTCCCGGCGCTGCGCGGCGCGGACATCATCGCGTCGCCGGTGAACTGGCCCGCCATGCCGGTGCCCGCGGGGGAGCGGCCCTGCGACCTGGTCCGGGTGCAGGCGGACGCCTGCGTGAACGGGGTGTTCATCGCGGTCGCAGACCGGTGCCGGGTGGAGCGGGGCGTCTCCTGGGTCGGTGGCAGCGTTATCGTCGGGCCGGACGGTTACCCGCTGGCCGGCCCGGCCACTAGGGACACCAGTGCAATCCTCACGGCGGACTGCGACCTGGCGCGGGCCAGGAACAAGCAGGTAAGCGCCCACAACGACGTGCTGGCCGATCGCCGCCCCCTGCTGTACCGGCAGGTTGCCGAACAGCCCTAGCGCGCCTCGTGCTTCCCGTCCCGGTCCCTGACCAGGACGCTGAGCAGCCACCCGACGACGCCCACGATGATCGCGCCCCAGAAGGCCGGCCAGAAGCCCGTGATGTGGAACGGCAGCTTGAGGTCGCCGGCCAGGTAGCTGGTCAGCCAGAGCAGCAGGGCGTTGACGACCAGGGCGATGAGTCCGAGCGTCAGTACGTAGAACGCGCAACCGACCGTCTTGACGATCGGCTTGAGTATTCCGTTCACCACACCGAAGATCAGCGCTACGGCGATGAGCGTGAGCACCTTGGATTCCACCGACGCGGTCGTCAGCTCGATACCGGGCACCGCCGCCGTCGCTACCGCGAGGGCAAGCGCAGAAGCCACGATGCGGATCAGGATACGCATCCTTCATCTTGACATAACGGACTCACCGGTGGCGCCCGGCGCCCGTTCCGGCCGGCGCGGGCCAGCCCGGATGGGCGATAATGCGGCACAGAACGGGGTATTTCCGCCGTCGGCGATTGGCACGAAGTACTATGCTGATTCGAAGTGAAGGTGATATCACCGGCGTAACTTGAATAGCCGATCAAGTGGTATAGGTTCGGCGGTCCGCTGGACACTCACGCGGAATCCATGACACGATGATTGCTGGCAGACTCGGCGGGCCTGAAGCGAGACGGCCGCCGGGGACGGAGGAGGTTACCCCGCCACCCTCTTCCGGGGGGGATAACGTCGCGTTATGCGACGCAAGCCGTTTCAGGGTCGATCCGGGCTATCCGCGTGGATTCTGGCCTTTGAACGGTAATGGTAAGGGGGAGGGATATGGGGTGTGTGTGGCAGTCTGAATACGCCCCGGAACCGAGAAACGCCGACGCGAGGGCGCATCATCGTGCCACGGCACGGCACCGCAAGCCATCGCTGTGGCGAAGGGCGGCGGCGGCACCGGGGCCGCTCTTGATGGCCGCGGCCGGCCGAGTACGGTGGGACCCGGGCCGGCTGGCAACCGGCGACCGTTGGCCGTAAATCGGAGGCCGTCCCGGGCGGCAGGCGGCCGGCGGTGACTCCGGCGGGCGGTACTATTTCCAGCGGAAATGCACAAAAAGCCGGCCGTAATTTTTGGAGTCTTTCTCGACCCGGTGATACAGGGCTTTGATCTCTTTTTGATCGAGGAACCTGAGAACGCGCTTCTTCAGCTGGCCCGAGCCTTTGCCAGGAATGATCTCGATCACCGGCGCCTTCTTCGCCACCGCTTCATCGATGATGTCCCGCAGCGCCCGGTCGATGTCATGCCCGCGGTTGTAGACGTCGTGCAGGTCCAGCTTGAGCTTCATCGCGCCGTTCTTTCGTCGCCGGTAGGCACAGCGTAGCCCGCCGCCCGTGGACGGCCCCGGCACCGTCCCGGCCGGGTCCCCGCACGCCAGGGCATGCGCCCAGCTCCGGCCGTATCTCGCCGCCAGGTTCCTGCCAAGCTGGCGCTCACCCGGGGTGTTGCCGGCCGCCTCGGCGGACTGAAGGCTCGAACCGGTCTATGTCAGGTGCAACACCGGTCCGAGGGTCCGCAGCGGAGCCGGGGGCGGGCGGTTGCCCAGGCCGGCCTCGAGGGTCACGAACGTGGCGGCGTCGACGACGGCCGAAAAGTAGTGCCCGGTCGGCGCCTGGGCACACCGCGGCACGGGGCCGCCGCTGTACAGGGCGAAGTCACCCCTCATCAGCACCAGGTAGACGGGGTCCGTGGCTTTGCCGGCCAGGTCGTTGCCTCCCCCCACCGCGGTCATCGCCTTGCTGAAGGTCGTGCGCACGGCGCGGATCCAGGCGGGCCTGGTGCCGTCGCAGATCGCCACCGAGTGCAGGGCCAGAGTGCGGAGTTGGCGCGCCACCGCGGCGGGAGACGCGGCACCTGGCGGCAGCGGCACCGCGAAGTAAGCGACTTCTGCCTCGGCATCCCCCGGTTCCGGCTCCCGCCAGGCCCACTCCGCAGAAAGCTGGCGGCTGCTCCCGGGCGCAAGCTCAGCCGGCACGGTCCAGTGCAGCACGAACCGGTGCGCGCCGGGCCGCAGCGGCATGCGGGTGCTGGCCGCCAGGATCGGGTTCATGTCGGCGGGCCCGCCGCGGCGCGGTGCGAGAATGCCGTTGGTGATGCCCAGCCACAGGGCTGTCATCGCCTTCGGCCCGGGCACGGTCACCGCGACGGTCATCGTGAGTCTCTGGCCCGGGGTGACGGTGAACAGCGGCACCGCGCCTGTCGCCGAGACCGCTCGCGTCTGGCCGTTCGCCGTCACCGTGTACGACAGCCGAGGCGGTGGGGGCCCCGGCGCGCTTTTGACGGACTGGCTTGTCCCGCCGCGCGTGAGCGGGATTGCGACCGCCGATGCCACCGCCACCGCCGAGACCGCCGCGGTGATCCCGGCGCGCCTGCGCCGGCGCCGTCTGATTAGCCGGATTCGCGCGGCCAGGTCTTCGGTGGTGAAGCGCAGCGGGCTGGCTAGCGCCGCCGTCTCCGCCAGGCGCAAACGCAGTTCCCGCTCGTCGATCGGCATCGCCCTGTCCCTCCTGCTACCCGCTGTCCGCGCTGGACAGCCGCATGGCCACGTGGGACATCGCCTCGCTGAGATACCGCTTGACCGTGCCTTCGGCCACGCCGAGCACGGCCGCGACTTCGGCCACGGGCAGATCCTCGTAGTAGCGCAGCACCACGCAGGCGCGCTGCCGGGGCGAAAGGCTCCGCAGCGCGGTCAGCATGGCGTCCCGGTCGGACACCTGATCGGCAGGATCCGGCGTCACGCCGGCGGGCTGCAGCAACGGCGCCAGCCGGCTCCAGCGGGAGTGCCTGCGGGCGCCATCGATGAACAGGTTCACCACAATCGCCCGCACGTACGCCTCGGCCCCGCCGGGCCGCGGCACTCGCAGCGGCCGGGTGAACGCCCGGACCAGCGCTTCCTGGACCAGGTCGTCGGCCTGGGCCTCGTTCCCGCACAGCAGGAACGCGTGGCGCTTGAGTGCCGCCCCGCGCCCGCGGGCCAGGTCGGTCAGCGCCTGCTCCCAGCCGTCCACCTCACCACCCAGCGACCAGAACCCTCACCTTCTCCAACGAACAGGCCGCCCGCCGGGTTGGGGATCCACCCGGAGAAACTCCGGCGAACGCTGACGGTAACGCGGCAACAGAATGCCGTCGTTGCCTCAGTGACGGCGAACGCCCTCGGCGGCCGGCATGATGCTACGCCCTAGAGCCTGAAACTTCAGGTGTGTAAAGATCATTTAGCTGTCTGGTTTGCTGCTGGTTATCCGATGCGTCCGGGGTAGGCGATGGCGAGTTCGTTGAGGGCTTCGCGCCAGCCCATGACGCGTTGTCCT
>Ga0207646_10001501_pt1 | contig 28683 bp, 31 predicted proteins | sample KBSK5502metaG_FD_184343 | JGI IMG/M metagenome (GOLD analysis project Ga0207646, IMG submission 184343) | Corn, switchgrass and miscanthus rhizosphere microbial communities from Kellogg Biological Station, Michigan, USA - KBS K5-50-2 metaG... | ecosystem: Host-associated > Plants > Roots >...
CATGAAAATCGCCTTCGTTCGTCGTGTCGCGCACGTAGGAATACCCCACGGCAACGTCCACCCTGGGCGCTTTTTCCTGCGCTACCGCAGACACCGCAAGAGCCAGCACCGCTCCCATCACCATCAAAAATCTCTTCATCTTCCCCCCAAACAAAGTAAGTAGGCTGGAACCCCGGACTCTTCCACGACATTTGTTACATTCTTGGTTGCCCGTGCTCCCACGCGCCTCTGTTCCGCTTTCAGAACTATGCAGGGCCGAGCCCCCATCAATCGGTTACAGTGTTCACTTCACTTTCCGAAGCTAACGCGCAAACCTGTGGTCAAACCGCTCGGGCTGGTCCGCCTGGATCAACTCCGAGCCTCGTTGCCGATCGCCTGCGCACTGATCCACGCTTCCAGGATCTGCCGCGCCGTGTCGGCCTACCGCCATAACTTTGCCAGCGCCAAAAAGGATGTGACCCTGGTTGAAAAGTTGTTCGTCACTCTTACCTGATCTCAAGAGGCTGAGCCAGCTTAAAGTTGAGCTTTGTCTCGGCTGGGAGCGTGATATCCCGTTTGCCGGTGAAGACAGCGCCCGCTGTGCCCGCGCCGGCGCCCGCAGCGGCGCCGATAGCCGCGCCCTTGCCACCTCCTGCAATCGCTCCGATGATTGCTCCGCGGCCGCGCCGCCTCCAGCCCCGATGGCGGTTCTCTTACCACGACCCTTGCTGGCCTCTATGACGGCGGTGGTCTGAATCTGATACGGCCGGCCGTTCACGGTGATGGAATTGAGGGTCACCCCAAGTGCGGCGTTCCCCTTAAACCTACCTGCCGATTTGGCGACGGTCACAGTTCCCGAGGCCTTGGCCCCCGATGGAATCACCTGCTTGCCGCCGACCATCACCGGCGCCGCGAGCGAAGCGTCGAAATGGTCGCCCGGGTTGTTGGTTTTCGAACTGATCGACTGGTCGATCGTCGCAACGATGACCGTTCCGGCATCCACTACGATCGGCTGTCGCGCGAGAGCCGGTGTAGCAGTCTTGTTCGCCGCCCCGCCGGAAGGCCCGGACGGTGTGGAGCCCGGTTGGCTGCAGCCAAACAGAGCGAGCAGCGCCGCCGTGAGATATCGCGTTAGCGCTTGGTGTGGCATCCTGCTCTCCTATCCAATTTAACGGTGCTGTTGCGACGCAGCATATCAAGATCCCCCCTGCATCGCGACCGAATTCTCCGAGGAGGTATCCAGAAGGATTCCCTTTTGCCCTGATCAATCTTGGTTCGGGGTAGGAGAGCGGGCGCATCTTGCGTACGCTCGTCTCAGACTGTCGGCGCCCGGCAGGGGACCGGAGCGAAAGCCCCGACCCCTTCGGCGCGAGATGACTGGTGTTGTGTCAGTTTGCCCGTGGGAACAGATGCCCGCTAGTTCTTTTTCTCTGCTTCCCGAATGAGTTCCTCGGCGGTCATCGGACCCATGGCGTAGGTGTCCGTGTGCGAGCTGATGAATCCACGGAACATCAATTGCCCCGCCGCGCCAATCCTTTTCTAAAGCCGCTAGAACAGACCCTTGAGCCAGAAGACGAACCAGTCGACCGCCATCTGTTGAGACATGTAGCGATCCTGTGGTTTGACTAACACATGGGGGATCACACGCTGCGAAGGTACCCAAACCATATCCACAGGCTTTTGCCATGCGCGCAGTCCGGCATAGATTTCCCACTGGCCCAGCAGTGACCCGCGCTCCAAAGAAGAAACTAGCAGCGGGGTCTTGACCCTGTCCAAGTTGAAACCTGGGGCATCTCTTGCCCAATCAATAAGGCCTTTACCGTATGGGCGTGAGCCGTACGCGAAGACCCTGATCCTGCCAAAGCTGAGCAGTACAAGCGCTGGCGCGAATTGCGCAAGCTGCAGGAAGAAAACATGAAGAAGCTTGCCAGCGAGCCGAAGAACCAATGACTCGGCAGTCCGTGACCCGCCCCTGTCGCCCGTAGCCTATCCCCTCTTCCCTGTTGGCCCTGTTGCCTGTTGCCTTCCTCCCGTCGCCGTCCCCTGCCTGCCCTGAGCGAAGCCGAAGGGTCCCCTGTTCCCTGATGGCATAACGAAGTCGGCCTCACAACGAGCCGAGTACACTGTCGGTGCTCCAACCTGACATTGCTCGGATCGAAGGAGGCCGAGATGAAGATTATAGGCGTGGACTTGCACACTCAACAACAGACGATTGCCATGCTGGATGATGGCACGGGAGAACTCGTGGAGAAGGAACTGGAGCACGCAGGCGACCAAGTGCGCGAGTTCTATTCCGCTCTGCCCAGGCCCGTCCTGGTGGGCATCGAAGCTAGCGGATCGATGCACTGGTTCCTGCGGCTCTTGGAAGAGCTCGAAATCGACTACCGTGTCGGTCATCCCGCCAAGATCCGGGCTGCCGAGCCCCGCAAGCAGAAACACAACCGCCGCGACGCTCGCTTGCTCCTCACGCTGTTGGCGGAAAATCGTTTCCCCGCGATTTGGATGCCTTCCCGCGAGCAACGCGATCTGCACGCGCTCTTGCGGCACCGCCATCAGTTCGTGCGCATGCGCACGCGCGTGCAGCACACTCTGCAATCACTGGCGCTCAGCCATGGGCTGCGCCGCGGCCATGCCCTCTGGACCCCAGGAGGCCAACTCACCCTCCGGGCCTTGCCTCTGGCTCCGCATGCCACTCGGCAGCGCGACACCCTGCTGGCGTTGTATCCACAACTTCAGGGTCCCATCGACGATCTCGACCGCCAGGTCGAAAAGCAAGCGCAACAACGGCCACAGGCGCGCCGGTTGATGACTCATCCCGGCGTCGGACCGGTCACCGCTCTGGCCACCGAAGTCTTTCTCAGTGACCCACGACGCTTCGCCGACGGCAAAGCCCTAGCCAGCAACATCGGAATGATCCCCAGCGAACATTCCAGCGGGCGGCGTCAGCGATTGGGGAAACTCAGCAAGCAAGGCAATTCCTTGTTGCGCTTTCTCAGGGGAGAAGCGGTGCTGCAAGCTGTCCGCCGCGATCCCGAACTGCAACGCTTCTACCGCCGCAAGCTCGTCCAAAAAGGAATGGGAAAAGCGCGTGTTGCAGCCGCTCGCAAGCTGGGCATCGGCTGTGGATCATGCTGCGCGACCAGATCGATTACGCGGAATTCTGCCGCCGCGGCCAACAACTGCGGCGGCAGTGTAGCGGTGCGGCCCGTGCGGGAATGCCTCCAGGCGACAGTGGTCCTGAGTGACCGTTCCCCTGAATAGACTACCCGCCTCCCTGTCTGTCGCAGGGAGTTCGGATACATCATCATGGTCCTAAGTGACAGAAGACATGTTTGGTGGGCCGAACCGCACGGATCCCCTGCTTTTCCTCCATGTCCACCAGTTGTTCACCCTCGCATTCGACGTGTCCATGCCTGTGTTTTCTTCCTCTTGCGGGCATTCGAGCGTGCCCGCACACATCGCATTCGCCTCCCAGCCATGCCCCCGCGCTATCATGATAGTGCAACGAGGGCTTGCCATCAGTATCTTTAGCGTAGGATGGGCTTGCCAGCCGTAGCTTTAGTCCGCCGCGGCGGAGCGCCGCTCCTGGTAGCGCGGTGCAAGGTCGAAGCACGATGCCGCCACACCGCAACTTGTCCCGCCCGCCCTGTTTACCCCGAGCGAAGCCGAGGGGAGCGAAGCGCTCGCCGCGGCGAGTCGCGGATGCTCCTGCGGGGCCGAAGGGGAGCTCTGCCGAATGGGTCACGGTTTGCCAACAGGCTTGGAATGCGCCCTGCGTCCGCTGTGGCGGACCGGGCACATCAAGTCCCGCAGAATCAACACTTCCAGGAAATGAGGCTCTATCTTGTCTCGAATCAACACATACAAAAATACCGGGGGGTCCCCCGCGTGAGGTCTGCTATGTTTAAGAAAAGGAAGGTCGAAGCATGATGCCACCACACCGGCGCGGACGGATCGCTGGCGCTACCCTGGCCAGCGGGATGGGCAAGCCGTAGACCCGGAACCCGCTTGGGTGAGGAAGGAGGCAGGGCAAGGAGAAATGTCGGAGGAAGCGGGCGGAAAGCTAGGAGCCTTGCGCTTTGAGTTTCTCGGCGGTAAAAACTGGCTCCCCGCCGGCCACGGGAAGCACTCGGCAGGGAAAAACGAGGCTGGATCTTGCCTCTGGAGGCAGCCAAGAGTAAATTGTCGGCCAACGGGGAAAGCAAAATGGCAATTCGCACTAGCATGGGGGAACCCGGTTGGCATGCCGCTCATATCTAATTCCGTGCCCAATTCAGCCCATCGCGCCCACGCTGCCCGCTTCCTGTTTCAATTTATTCTCAAGCCCGGCACGATCGGCGCCGTGGCCCCCAGCTCCCCGGCGTTGACCCAGCGCATGGTGGAATGGCTGGACTTCTCTTCGGCACAAGCCATCGTTGAGTATGGCCCTGGCACCGGCATCTTTACCGAGGCCGTGCTCGCCCGGCGCTCCCCTTCATCTAAATTCTTCGCCATTGAACAGAACCCCAAGTTTGTCGATATCCTTCGCCCGCGCTTTCCCGGCGTAACGATTCACCATGGCAGCGTTGGCAACGTCCGCCAAATCTGTGATCATGAAGGCATCGGCCAAGTGGATTGCATCATCTCCGGCCTGCCGTGGGCGTCCTTCCCCGACGCCCTACAGAAGCAACTCCTTGATGCCATGATGACGGTGCTCAAGCCCGGCGGCCAGTTCGTCACTTTCGCCTACCTGGTTGGGTTGCTGTTCCCGCCTGGCAGGCACTTCCGGAACCGTCTGCGCGGATACTTCAGAGAGATTTCGTCAAGCCCCACCGTCTGGAACAATCTTCCGCCCGCTTTCGTCTACCGTTGTCGGCGATAACCATCCTGACGGGAGAATCTACGTTGCTTCGGGGACTTGGGACTTGCTGGAGGATGGAGCAATGGGATGGTGCCGGGGGGCAGAATCGAACTGCCTACGCCGGCCTTTTCAGGGCCGCGCTCTACCGGTGAGCTACCCCGGCACCGGGAGAAGCAAAGATTCTACGGGCGAGCCGTGACGATGTAAAGGAGACAGAGGAACCGGGCAAAGAAAGCAGAGGAGGACGTAAGCTGCCCGCTGTGAGCTCTGAAGCTGAATCCTGCGTTGCGCCTCAACACCACCGGGGAGTCACATCATGAGCGGACCAAAAACGGGGAGCATACCAAGCACGATGAACTCCTTCGGAGGGTCAAACATGGGGCGTAATTTTCTCAACGTGCTTCGAGAGTTCGGCCAGAAGGGCGAGAACGTCGGTTACATCGGCGCAGAGCAGGCTGCGCAGGTCAGCCCAAGACTGCCACACACGGATAGGCACGAAACGCCCGTGCCTGACCAGATAGTGGGCCCGGCAAAGCAGCGGAGGGAATCGTGAAGGAGTCATTGCGACCCGGCATCGAGCATGAACTCAGGTTTCGCATCCCGTCGTCGAAGACCGTACCGGCGCTCTACCCCGAGGCGCCGGAGTTCCAGGTCATGCCACAGGTCTTCGCTACCGGTTTCTTGGTCGGTCTCCTGGAATTGACATGCATTCGGGCCGTGAATCCTCACATCGACTGGCCGCGGGAGCAGACCGTGGGCACGCTTGTGAATGTGAGCCACGAGGCGGCGACACCGCCAGGTCTTGAAGTAACCGTCCGAGTGAAGCTGGTCAAAGTAGACAGCCGGCGCCTCGTGTTCGAGGTGGAGGCGAGCGACGGCGTGGACATCATCAGCCGCGGGACTCATGAGCGCTTCGTGATCGACGCCGAGCGCTTCACCCAAAAAGTAAGGCGCAAAGGCGAGGCGGCAGGCGGCTGGCGAACCGATTTGCGCCCCGCGCGAGCGAAGGGCGAGAATTAAAACGACCACGAATCGTTGCCCACTGTCCGCTCCGGAGGGATTGGCATGAGCTACGTCGAAAAGAATCTCATCCCCGGAGAAACAGTAGTCTACAAAACCCGACTTCACTGGATTGTGCTTCTCCGGCCTATCCTTTTGGCTCTGCTGTTCGGCCTGCCGGGACTGGGGCTGTTGGTACGCTCCATGGCTACCAGCGGAGACAAAAGCGGCATGTCCAACTGGGTACTCGCACTGGCTTTGATTTTCCTTATTCTTTCGGCAATCTGCGTTGGCGTTGGCTTGGTGAGGCGAAACGCTACTGAAATGGCCGTGACCGACAAACGTGTAATCACCAAGGCTGGGGTTGTCAGCCGGAAAACTTTCGAACTGCTTCTATCTAAAGTCGAGAGCATCGGAGTGAATGAAAGCCTGTGGGGCAGAATGATGGGCTATGGAACGGTTGTCGTCCGGGGAACGGGTGGTACACCCGAGCCCTTCGACAAAGTAGCTCATCCTTTCGAGTTCAGAAAGCAAGTGGAGCAGCAGATTGAGAGGTCGCAGGAAAGATTGCGGTAGAGAGCACACCCGGTGCCCGAATCGCGCCGAATTGCCCCGACTCATACCGACGCAAACGATTGACGAAGTTCGCCCGCTTCACCCGCCACCACATGCACCAGCAGCCCGCACTCGCGCCTCGCGGGCCGAACAGCTTCTCCAGATCGCGCCACCGCTTTGGTGTGGCCGGATACACTCTCAGCGACGAGAGGGCCATAGCGAAGCGTCCTGTGGGTCTTCCGCAGGGCATCCTAGCTGCGTTCTACTTCAATTCGACCACAATCAAATGCAGTGGCGTCTGCCCCGTGTTCACCACTGAATGTGTCACGAGGCCCGCAAACGTCGCAGTATCTTTTTTGAAGGCCACCGTCTGCTTCCTGCCTTCCTGGTCGGTAAGCTCCGCGGTTGCATCGGTCAATGAAACAACTATGTGGTCGCCGTGGGTATGCTTCGGCACTGTCCCCCCTGGCACTACTGTGGCTTCAAACATGGTGGCATACGGATTCTCGGCCACATGCTTGTAGGCTGCAGGCAGCGAAGGATTGCGCCACAGGATCGGCGCAGGCTTCTTGAACTCCACCAGGATAACGTGCGCCGAAGTTGTGCCGCTATTCTCCGAGATGTGGGTATCGCTAGCCATGTACAGCGCACTGCCTCGGGTGAAGCCGGGCCCCGATTGTTCGGACTCGCCATTAGGTCGCGTCCACCTCATCGTGCTTGGCTCAAGTACGATAGCTACCAAGTCTGGATGCGAGTGCATCGCCGTCTTTGCCCCTGCGGGAATATTCATGTCCATGACGCGAACGCTATCGTTCTCGGCAATCACTTTGTACATGTCGCCCGCTACTTTCACGGGGTCCTGAGCCCTGGCAGTTAGGAGTGCAAGACACGCCAGAGGCACCACAAGCAATACGCGGCGCATCTCAATTTCCTTTCGCCTTCAGCTTCGCTTGGAGTGGACGGAAGAAAGTCTAGTCCTGCGACTGTCGGGGTGTCAAGGCACTGCCCGACTGCCCAATCCTCAGTAAAATCGGCGGCATGGCCTTTGCCGTCACAAACCTGCACGAAGTGCTCTGAGCGAAGCGGGCCCTAGTCGAAACGGCTATAAGGCCCACCGGAGATTAGCGCCGATTCTCCAGGATGCTTAAACTGGACGGTGAAAGGCCACGGCCGCTCCAATAAGTTCCGTGGCGATCTACTGTGGAGACCAAGAATGCAGACCTGGCAGCGAATCAAACGACTCTTCTGGCGCGGCGCCGCCAGCGATGTTGTCGCCGGCCGCACATTCGACCTCATCGCGCAGGGGAGCCACGTCGGATGGGGAATCGCTCTCGTGCTCGGACCCGTGGCCCTGTTTGGCCCGCTGGCGCTCTGGCCCGCAGCGCTCGTGACGCTGTTCGGCTTCGCCGTCAAGGAATCCGTGGTCGACCCAGCGTTCCAGAGCGCAGCAATCCGCGGCTCCGGCTGGCGCGACTTCGTCTTCGAGAGCATCGGGACCTTGACGGGCCTCGGATTGTTCCTCTGGACGAGATAGGGGGAAATGTCGGCTGTGCAGCGATGCCGACGCGCCCCGCTCAAGGTTACGTGGCGGGCGTTGCCCAAATCGTTGCCCAAACTCGCGCCCACCCAGCGAATGATGCCTGAAGAACCAGCCCAACGCTAGCGCCGATGGCTTCGCTTCTACCCCGGCCCGCACTCCGGCCGCTGGCGCTGCTGCCAGGAGCAAAAAGGTAAGGATCGCTCCAGGGCTGCGGACGTTGTTACGGCCGCGGTATCTGAGTTCATCCGTTGACCCGCAGCGGTTGACGCAGGCGTTTCGAGACTATCCCCTTTCGACAGGGCATAGAAAAAGTTGACCAGCGCGGGAGCTGAGGCTAGAGTTGGGTAAATTTGCACGCGAGGTGGCCGGCCATGCCCCGTGCTCGTCTTTCCAGAAGGGATATTCTCAGCAAGTGTTTCGCTGCGGGATTTTTGATCGCAGCTCCTCCACTCACCGAAACGCGAGTGCTCGCTCTCTGGCAAGAGGCGGACTCGCGCAAGCGTAAACCGACGCCGCCAAACGACTTGGGGCCGTTCTATAAGGCGGGCGCGCCGCACATGAACAGATTAAGCCGCCCGGCCGACCCTGGCCTGCCGCTCGCGGTTGCCGGCGCCGTCTTTGACACGCGAGGGAACGCGCTCGCCGGCGCGACGCTGGAGATCTGGCAGGCCGACCCGTTCGGACAATACGACAATACGGGCTTCCACTACCGCGCGCAGTTTTCTGCCGGGCAAGGCGGCGCATACAGTTTCGAGACGAACATGCCCGGGCACTATCCCACGCGCGTGTGCCAGCACATCCATTGCAAGGTTAGCGCCCCGGGCCACAAGACGCTCATCACGCAGCTTTACTTTGCGACCGATCCCGTGTTCGAGGGCGACCCCGACCGGAATTACCGGAAAGATCCTTTGCTCCAGACCCGCGAATTGATTCGGCCGGTTAGAGTCTTTGCCGACCCCCAGTCGATTCACGCCGCGGTGCTGTTCGAGATCGTACTCGAACCGGCCTAAGCGCGCCGACCCGGCGAGCTCATGATCCGCAGCAAAACGAGCCTGCGAGTCCGCGACGCGCGCGGACGAAGCAGGATGCACCTGCCGTCAGGCCAGCCACGCCGAACACTATTGCTGCGGCTTCGGTGGGGCCTTGCTCTCCGGCTGCGCGACTGAGAGCGTGGAATCGGCGCTGAACATGGTCACTTCAACGCGACGGTTCTTCGCCCGGGCTGCGCGCGTCTTGGCCTCGTCCACTGGCTTCTGCTTGCCCAGCCCGAGCATGTGGACGCGGTAGAGCGGGATGTTGTGATGCGTCACCAGGTACTGCACGACGCGGTCGGCACGACGGCGGCTCAACTGGTCGTTGTACTGGTCGGGGCCGATGCGATCGGTGAAGCCTTCGACGGCAATGAAGTAACGCTTCAGGCTGTTGTGGTCCGCGACCAGCTTGTCGAGGTCCTGTTTGCTCTCGTCGGTCAGCTTGTCGGAGTTGAACGCGAAGTGGATGGTCGCTTGACCAGCCTCCTTGTAGTCGTCCAGGTTCGCCACCACCTGACGGAGCTCGTCAGTCCTCCGCCCGACGGCGTCGGCTCTGGATAACGCGTCAGTGGCGCGGGTATCCGCCGAGTTGGCTTTTTCCGAAGCGGCGCTCAGTTCGGTTTCGTCATGCTCGAGCTGCTTGCGGGTGTCGTCCAGCGTGGCGCCCTGCTTCGAGGTCTGGTCGGCCACCTGATCCACCTTGGTCTTGACCGGATCCACGGTCTGTGCCACGTACTTCTTGGTGGCACAACCGCTCAGCACCAGTGCGCCGGTCAATAGCAGAATCGCTGCGAGTGTATGCTTCATCACTGTTCCTCCCTCAGTAGACTAGAAAAGTACTCCGGCTGGGCTCTCCGCTCTTTATCCGCACAGAAGATGCCGGGGAAACCGCTCCCGTGCGCTCCACTCTGAATCAGGGGATTGAACGGCAGCCAAGCGTCAGGCATCATACGATGCTCCCGGACGCATTGCAACCCCGGCGCCGGCCTCTTTCGGCGAGCCAGGCCTTTGTTTTTGATCCCGGCACGGTGACCGGGAGGCCGGTGGATTTCGCTCTCCGCGCTCCAGTAGCATGGGTGCGTGGACGTTTGGCAGAAGCCCCGTGCTCACGCACCCCTTGCAAGTGTCCGCTGGCCGAACTCCGACGCCGCGCTTCTTCTACTTCTGCTTCTTCTCGCCACGCTCCCCTACTTGAACACGCTGGCCAACGGCTTCGTCTATGACGACTTCCCCCAGGTCGTGGAGAACCCCTACGTCCGCAGCTTCCGCTACCTGCGCGAGATCTTCGGGACCACGGTGTGGTCCTTCCAGGGAGCGCAGGGCATCACCAACTACTATCGCCCGCTGATGACCTTCGGCTACCTGGTATGCTACCAGATCTTCGGTTTCCTGCCCTTCGGCTTCCATCTGGCCAATGTCGTCTTGCACGCCGCGACCGTCTGCGCGCTCTTCTGGCTCAGCCGGCAACTCTTCCGCGATACCCTCGCGGCGTTCGTCGCGGCCGCGCTGTTTGCCCTGCATCCGGTGCACACCGAATCCGTCGCGTGGATCGCCGGCGTCACCGACGTTGAGCTCACCCTTTTTTACGTACTGGCCTTCTGGTTCTTCCTGCGCGTCGGAGAGCGCACCAGCAGCGCGCTGGGCCTGCGCCTGGCCATGACGGGCGCGTTCGTTCTGGCGCTGCTTTCGAAGGAACAGGCGCTGACCCTGCCTATGCTGGCCACCGTGTACGAGCACTTCTACCGCGACGACCGCAGAGAAACCTCCGTAAGGGAGAAACTCTCCCGCTACGGCGCTCTCTGGCTGCTCGCGGCGGCCTATCTCATCCTCCGCGCGCGTTTTCTCGGCGGCCTCGCGCCCGTGTTGCAGCGGCCGGGCCTTAGCTGGTACGAAGCAATCCTCTCGGCCGCAGCCCTGGTCGGCCAGTACCCGGGAAAGCTGCTCTGGCCCGTTCGTCTGTGCGCGTTCCATGTCTTCCACGCAAGCCGCAGCCCACTCGATCCTGGCGTGCTTGCGGGCTTCGCCGCGCTGGTCTGCTGCACTGCACTTTTCGTTTTGCTCTGGAAGCGTGCGCGGGGCGCGTCGTTTGCTCTGCTCTGGCTGTTGCTGACACTGGCTCCGGTGCTGAACGCCCGCTGGATGGCCGCCAACGTTTTCGCCGAACGCTACCTCTATCTGCCGTCGGTAGGGTTCTGCTGGCTGGTGGGTCTGGGCGCCGCGCGGGTGTGGTCGAGCGCGACCCCGCCCGCTGCTTTCTGGCGCGCCGCGGTCGGGATTGCACTCGGCGGCGTCGCTGCGCTGTTCGTCCTCCGCTCGGTCACGCGCAACCGCGACTGGCACGACGAGCTGGTGTTCTGCACACGCACGCTCGAGTGCGCGCCGGACGCCTACCTGATCCGCACCAACCTCGGCAAAGTATACTGGGACCGCGCCGACACGCGCCGGGCCGAGGAGGAATGGCTGGAGGCACTGCGCCTGGGCCCCGAGAACGTGGCCACGCTCAACAACTTGGGCGTGCTCCGCACCCGTCAGAAGCGCTACGCGGAAGCGATCGAGTACCTACAGAAAGCGATAGCCGTTAAACCCGCCTACGCGGTCGCTTTCGTCAGCCTGGGCACAACCTACGCCGAGATGGGAGACCGCGAACAGGCCGAGGCGGCGTATCGCCGCGCCATTGCGCTGGCGCCACTCTCCTCCGAGGCGCACAACTACCTGGGCAAGTTGCTGCTCGATGCCGGGCGCCTCGCGGAGGCCGAAGAGCAATTTCTACGCGCCGCGGAAATCAACCCCAGTGCCGAGACCTACGTCCGCCTCGGCGACATCTATCTGCACTGGGGAACCGCGGACCGCGCTGAGCGCGCTTTCGCCCGCGCCGCTGAGCTCGATCCCTTCGATAGCCACGCGCATTTCGGCCTGGCGGCGCTCTACGCGGCGCGCGGGCGCTCAGCCGACGCTGTGCGCGAGTACGAGGCCGGCCTCAAGACCGACCCTGCGAACGCCGAGTCGCTCGCGGCTTTGCGCCGCCTTAAGGCGCGGGCCCCCCTCCCCGGCCCCCCGCAGCCATGAACTCGGTTGGATTTGAGAAAGCTTGCTCTGGCGAGACCGCTGCGGCGAAGTCTTCCTAGTGCGCCACGCGCGCGGCCGCTTCGAGGTCGGTGACGCCCATCACAATCAGCGCGCGCTTGGCGCCCTTCTCGATGCTCCCGTAAACGTACTCGATGTTAATGCCCTTCTCCGCCAGCTTCCGCGTGACCTTGCCCAGTGCGCCCGGCCTCTCGTTGACGTTTACGGCCAGCACTTGCTCTTCGACGTACTTCAGCCCCAGCGCATCGCACACGCCCTTGGCCGTCTCCACCTGATCGACCAGCAGGCGCACCGAGCCGGTAGGCTTCGCCTCGCTGGCTTCGATGGCGCTGATGTTGATCGCCCGCTTGGCAAGCTCCGAGCACAACTCCGCCAGCGCGCCCGGCCGGTTCGCTAGCGTCACTTTCAATTGCTTGGCAATGGCCACGCGTTCCTCCTGACTCGATCTTTTTTGTGAAGCCGCGATTCTATCGGCGGCCTCCGGATTCTGCAAGCGGACCCGGCGATACGCATCCGGCGCGGCTGACCGGATGGCGCTACCCCGTATCCAGCCAGGGGCGAGGCAAACCGGCTGGATGTCACATTGACTGATGATATGAGGCACGCGCCAAGTCCGAAGCGGACTCCAACGGGAGGCGCAGATGGTAGTCTTTCTCAAAGTGGGCTTGCAGTCCGGCCTGGATCCTCGAGAACACTCGAGTGGTGAGATGCAGCGGTACGGCCACATCTCCAAACAGGGGAATGCACGGTTGCACTACTTACTCGTGGAGGCCGCACACCCACTCGTGCGCCGCGCCCGAGACGAGGAACTGCGCGATTCTACGTTTGCTGGCGAGGAAGAACTCGGCAGTGGCCATCAGCGCCGTGGCGCGCAAGCTCGCTTTGCAGCTCTATCGAATGTCGCGCGAAACCGGCCGACCGGCCGGACTGAATGACCGGTTGGGCCGCCCGCCCCTCCCTCTTAGGGAAAGGGCGAGATCATCCTCCTGAGCTTCGATGCTCGAATAGATGGTTGAGCGCGACCCGGAAGGCTCGTGTTAGGCTGACACTCGAGACCCTGACGGAATCATCCAGTATTTCGACAGGAGGAGATAACATGCGGAAACGTTTGGTTGCGTTTTGTACTGTGCTTCTGGGTCTCGCTGTTCTATCCAGCCCCGGCCTGGGCCAACAGGACAAGAGCAAGCGTCCCAGCCCACCGGCCAAAGCCGAGTGCAAGTTCGCTGGCGGCAAAATGATTACCGTGGACTACTCCAGTCCGCGCATGAGGGGACGCAAGATTTACGGCGGGCTGGTGCCTTACGGACAGGTGTGGCGGGCTGGCGCAAACGAAGCGACCACGTTCGTTACCGACACGGACCTGACTGTGGGCGGTATGGCCGTGCCTGCGGGCAGCTACACCATCTTCGCCATCCCCAACCCGGACAAGTGGACACTGATCATCAACAAGAAAACCGGCGAGTGGGGGATCCCCTATCCGGGACAAGCGGACGACCTGGCGCGCGCGGACATGAAAGTTACGCAGCTCGCCTCACCCGTCGAGAATTTCACCATCGCGTTTGAACAGGCTGGCGGCAGTTGCACGATGCACCTGGACTGGGAAACGACCCGGGCTTCGATCGAAATGCCTCGGAAAAAATAGGCCGCGCGGCGCTCAGCCAGCGGTGGCGGAACAAGCCCTCGGGCGGCCTTGAGGATGAAGCGCTGAAGATGTCGGGTGAACTAGGCCTTGGGATTGCCGCCTTATCTTCATTTCCGCTCGATGCCTAGCGGAAAGCGGCCCGGGAGTTCACGCACACAAACCGCGAAGGCCGGAGGCCCGGCCGGCCTTCGCCACTTCCGGTTGAAGCGTGTCGGTGCTAGGAGCCCGTCTCCTTCAAGTCGTCGTGAGCTTGTTTCTCGCCCTTCTTGGCTTCCGCCTTGGAGTCCACGTGCGGGTTGCATTCGTGAATGGCCTGACCCAGACTCTCCGATTGCGAACCCGTCGTTGCCGTCTTTAGGTTGCTGAAGGTACAGGAACCGCCGAGATTGTGCGCGACGTGCGCCGCAGCGACGCACTGGCCCAGGTTCTTGAAGCCCGAGCAAGCCTTCTGGGCGTCCATGCCCGTCAGGTCGCTGATCTTGGAGGCTAGCTTGGTGTTCCGTGTCAGCAGATCACTCACTGTCTTCTTGTCCGTGGTCGACTCGGACCCCGGATGCTCAGACCCTGGGGTTCCGGAAGGGCCGTGGGTTCCGCCGGGACTACTTGGCGGCCCACCGGGTGCTCTACCGCCACCGCGGCCCTGGGCAAATGCGAGGACACTGCCCATAGACAGAGCGAGAGCAAACACAGCTGAAGCAATGGTCGAACGCTTCATCTCTTTGTTCCTCCTTAACGCTTGCGTCCAGCCCCTCAGATACCATATTGGATGAATGCCTTCACGCAAGGGGTTGTCCTGCTAGGGTTTTGGATAGTGCCGCATCGAACACCGCGATAGAACGCTCGACCACCCCGTCCCACGACATTTCCTTCCTGAGCGGAGAGTCGCGATCGGCTTGCCCGGCTGACCACGAGCATGCTTCCCCGCCGAAGTCAAAGCGGTGGCATTCGGCCGGAATCTCTGCTTAGATGGGCTGCGGCCCAGTGCCGGCTAGCAGCCCAGCGAGCGGGGTAACCGGATGCGGCAGAGGTTGGTTGTCAGCCTTGGACTGTTGTTGCTCGTGGTTGTCGGCGGCAGTTGCTCGTGGCACCCGGCCGTCGGCCCCGACGAACCCGTTACGATTGTCTTCAAGCATTCCAAGCATCCCCGTTACGTGGCTCTCGCCGAGTTGATCCAGAAATTTGAAGCGGAGAACCCCGGGATTCGTGTCCGCGAAGAGATCCTCCCCGCCAGCACCGACGAGCAGCACCAGTTCTACGTCATCAATCTGGCCGCGCGCGCCGGCGACTTCGACGTGATGGACATGGACGTCATCTGGGTGCCCGAGTTCGGACGGGCGGGCTGGCTGGAGGATTTGACCCCGCAGGTGAGCACGGCGGAGCTCGCCCCACTGAACCCGGCGGCCTTGCAGGCCGATTGGGTGGGTAGAAGGCTCTTCGGCGTACCCTGGTTCGTGGACGCGGGCGTGCTCTACTACCGCAAGGACCTGCTCGACAAGTATGGCTTCGGCTCGCCAAAGACCTACGCAGAGCTCGTGGACACCGCGCGCGCGGTCCTCGCCGGGGAGCACGATCCGCGCCTCACCGGCTTCGTCTGGCAAGGAATGCAATACGAGGGCCTGGTTTGCGCGGCGCTGGAATTCATCCGCGGCAACGGCGGCGACCTCCTCCGCGGCGACGCGCAGCCTGCTCTCACCGACCCACACACACTCGAGGCCCTCGAGTTCATGAACGACCTGATTCGCACATACCACGTGACTCCTCCAATGGTGACGACCCTCAATGAAGAAGCCGCGCGGAACATGTTTCAGTCCGGCCGGGCCGTCTTCATGCGCAATTGGCCTTATGCTTGGAAGTTTCTGAGCGATCCGAACTCGCCCGTCGCCGGCCGCGTCGGAATCACGCTGGTGCCTCATTTCCTCGGGCATTCGAGCGTGCCCACGCTCGGCGGCTTCCATCTTGGCATGAACGCCTACTCGCGCCACAAGCGCGAGGCCATTGCCTTTGTGCGGTTCATGATTCGCTACGACGTCCAGAAAGAGGTCCTCCTGAAGCTGGGCGTTCTGCCGGCGCACAGGGAGGTCTACAGCGACGCGGAGGTGAGGCAGGCGCTGCCCTTCCTCCGGGATCTGGTTCCCTCTCTCGAGCGTGTACAACCGCGGCCGGTCACGCCCTATTACCTGATGATCTCCCAGATTCTCCAGCCGGAGCTGAGTGCGGTGGTTGCTGGCCTGCGTCCGCCGCGGCAAGCGATGCAGTCGGCGGAACAACAAATCACACACCTGTTGGAAGCCAGATGAGCGCCGCTTTTCGCGAACGGCTCAGTCGCTACGGCCTACTCGGGCCGGCCGTGCTGTTTGTGGGCGGCGTGGCCTTGATGCCCGTTCTGTACACCTTGTGGCTCGGCTTCCGCCGGCAACTGCCCATCTTTGGAATCTCCCGATTCGCAGGCCTGGAGAACTATCGCTTTCTCCTTGCGGACGCGCGGTTCTGGAACGCCTTGGCTCATACGGCCTACTTCGTTCTGCTCTCGGTCTCCCTGGAACTCACCCTGGGCCTGGCCATCGCGCTGCTTTTGAACCAGAGCTTCCCCGGGCGCGGCCTGGCCCGCGCTCTAGTGTTCGTGCCCTGGGCCGTGCCCAGCGTGGTGGCCGCGCGCTTTTGGGAGTGGATCTACAACTCCGACTATGGCGTGCTGAATTACGTGCTGGGAACGAGAGTCAACTGGCTCGGCGATCCGCGCTGGGCCCTGCACGCGGCCATCCTGGCGGACGTCTGGAAGACGACGCCCTTTGTAGTGCTGTTGCTGCTGGCGGGACTCCAGGTAATCCCGGAAGACCTGTACCGCGCGGCGCGCATTGACGGCGCCGGCAGCTGGCAGTTGTTCCGCCACATCACGCTGCCTCTCCTGCTGCCGGTGATCCTGCTGGCGCTGCTTTTTCGCACTATGGATGCCGCGCGCGTGTTTGACCTGATCTTCGTGCTGACCGGGGGCGGGCCCGCCAACCAGACGGAGACCCTGGTCGTCTACGCCTACAAGCTGCTCTACCGGACCCTGCAGTTCGGCTACGGCTCAGCCGTGGCCGTCGCGACGTTCCTCTTTGTCCTGACGCTCAGCCTGGCCTACCTACGCCTGCTCGGCCGCGCGTGGCAGACGCACGGCGAATAAACGATGCCGTGGAAAGGCAATCTCCGATGGCTCGCAGGAGCGCTGCTGGTGGGGCTGATGCTCAGCTTTGCCCTGGGGCCTTTTGTTTGGGAGCTCATCACGGCACTGAAACCTGAGGGGCAGTTGGCCCAACTCCCCCCACTGTTTCCGGCGCGACCGACCGCGGAGCATTTCATCGCCGTCCTCGGCGCGCCGGGTTTTCTGCGCGTCGCCCTGAACAGTCTGGTGGTGGCGAGCTTTACCGTGTTGCTGGCGTTCGTGCTGGGAGTGCCAGCGGCCTATGCGCTGGCCAAATTGAACCTGCGGGGGCGCCAGGTGATCCTGGGCACGTTGCTCTGCCTTTCGATGTTTCCCGCGATCGCCAACGTCGCTCCCCTGTACCTTCTGTTCATTCGCCTGGGAGTTCGGGATAGCGTCCTGGCGGTTATCGTCGCGCACTCCGTCTTCGCCCTGCCCTTCGCCCTCTGGACTCTCACCAACTTCTTCCAGGAAATCCCCGACGACCTCTACCGTGCCGGCCGAATCGATGGGTGCTCTCACCTGGGGATTCTGCGTCACGTGGTGCTCCCGCTGGCCGCTCCGGGCCTGGTCAGCGTGGGGTTGCTGGTGTTCATCTTCTCCTGGAACGAGTTCCTCTACGCCTTTACGTTGACCGCCACCGAGCGCTCGCGCACCTTGCCGGCGGCCATTGCTCTGTTTGCTGGCCTGCACGAGATTCCCTGGGGAGAAATCGCCGCGGCCTCCGTGCTGGCCACGTTGCCCAGCGTGCTGCTGATGCTCCTGTTCCAGCGGCGAATCATCAGCGGCTTGACCGCAGGGGCCGTGAAAGGTTAAGCCGTGGATCTGCGACTCGAAAACCTGAGCAAGCGCTTCGGAGAGCAGTCGGCCGTCGAGATTCCGTCCCTCCTGATTCCTCACGGCGAGTTTTTCACGTTCGTAGGTCCGAGCGGCTCCGGAAAGTCCACCGTTTTAAACTTGATTGCCGGCCTGGAAGAGCCGACCACCGGCACCCTGCGGCTGGGCGATCGGCTCTTGAACGACCGGCCACCACACCGGCGCGACGTCGCGTTTGTCTTCCAAAGCTATGCTCTCTATCCTCACCGCACCGTATTCGGGAACCTCGCCTTCCCGCTCGAGCTGGCTCGCCTTTCCCGAGAGACGATCCGGCAGCGTGTCCACGAAGTCGCCTCGCTGCTCGGACTGACGCCGCTGCTCGCCCGGCGCCCGCGCCAACTCTCGGGCGGCGAGCGCCAGCGGGTGGCTCTGGGCCGCGCCATTGTCCGGCAGCCGAAACTATTCCTCTTCGATGAGCCCCTCTCGAACCTCGATGCTCCCCTGCGCGCGCAGATGCGCAAGGAACTGAAACGCCTACACCAGCAGCTTGGCACAACGTTCATTTACGTGACGCATGACCAGGAAGAAGCGCTCTCGCTCTCCGACCGCATCGCCGTCATCCAGGCCGGCCGAATCCAGCAGTGCGGCTCGCCCCGAGAAATCTACGACCAGCCGACAAACCGGTTCGTGGCGTCCTTCTTCGGCAGCCCGCCGATGAACTTCCTCCGCGCACAACTGTCTCGGAGAGAAGACGGCGCATGGGTTGGCTTCGCAAGGCGTCGCCTGCGGATCGAAGGCCCGCAAGCGTCACCGAGAGCGGCCGAGGAGGTGACCCTGGGAATCCGTCCGGAGCACGTGCACCTGAGCCGCGAGCCCCTGGCAGAAGCCTGGGAGGCGCAGGTGTCGCTGGTCGAGCCGCACGGAGGGCAGTCCTATCTGGAGTTGGAGCTGGACGGATCTCCATTCACCGCCGTCGAACGCGCCGAGGCTGGTTATCAGCCTGGCGAGAAGGTGTGGGCCTCCCTGGCAGCCGATCGGCTATACATCTTCAACCTGCAAACCGGAGAGCGGCTGGCGCTGTAAAGATCAAATCAGGGGCGCGGAGTCGGGTCTCATTTCGAGTTCATTTCTGCTATTCTCCTTCGCGTGCGGAAAGCGTGCTTTTGCGTCATTCCTGTGCTCGTTTTTGCGGCGGCGCTTTTGGTGCTCACAAGCACGGGACAAGCGCCACAAGAAAAACCACCCGCGCCTGCTCCTTCCGCGCCCGCGCCGCCGCCGCAGGCCGCGCCGCCAACGCCGCAGCCGCAAACGGCTCCGCCGCCTCCCGCGAAGCCAACCCTGAGCGTGGTTGTGCTTGACCCCGCGCATGGGGGCGCTGACGCCGGCGCGCGTGGCGCAAACGGTGTGCTCGAAAGCGAAGTGGTCCTCAGCTTCGCGAGCCAGGCCCGCGCGGCACTCGAGCGGCAAGGCCTGCGCGTGCTGCTGACGCGCCAGGGCAACGAGAACCCATCGTTCGATGACCGCTCGGCGGTGGTCAATGGGCAGCGCGGCGCCATCTTCATCAGCTTTCACATTTCCTCGACCGGGCCGACGGGCACCGCCCGCGTGTATTCCCTCCCGCCAGTGTCGCGGGCCAGCCGGCCTCCCTCGCCAACGGGCACCGAGCGCACGGGGCTGGCGCTATGGGACCAGGCGCAAGATGCGTACAACGTCCTGAGCCGCCGGCTGGCCGAACTCGTCCAGATCCAACTCGCGCAGAGGTTCCGCGGCTCGCCGGAAGTGCCGGCCACGGCTGCAGTGCGACAATTGCGCACCGTCGCTGCGCCAGCCATCGCCATAGAGATTTCCAGCGTCTCAGTACCTAACCGGAACCCGCTCGAGCAGATGGCGCCGGCGCTAGCCGAAGCGATCGTGCGCAGCGTTGCGGACTTCCAGACGGTGTACGAACCCGGAGCGAAGTGATGTCGCACCGGGCGAAGATGGCGATCGGGATTCTGGTTGTGGCAGTGCTCGTCGCGGCGTTTTACCTCCCCGGCCTGGTCCGCCACGTGTTCCGGCTGGCGCGGCCGGAACGCACCGAAGAGCAAGCGCAGCGCGAGGTCACCCAGCCGCCCGTCATCACGCCCACGGACGTCAACGTGAAGGCCAAGATCTTCTGGGCCTCCACGACCTCTCCCGGCATCCTTGAACCGGTTGAGGTGCAGTTGCCGCTTTCTGCCGATCCCGTGCAGCGCTCGCGGCAACTGATCAATGCGCTCATCACGCAGGTGCCCGCTCCCGAGCAGCGCACCTTGCCGGCGGACACTACGCTGCTCGAGTTCTATTTGCTTTCCGACGGCACGGCCGTGGCCGATTTCTCCGACTCTCTCTCGGCTGCCACGCCCTCGGGCATTCTGAGCGAGCAGATGGCGGTGGACTCGATCGCGCGCACGCTCGCGGCCAGCGTCGAGCCCATCGGCCGCCTGAAAATCCTGATCCACGGCCAGGACACCGAAACGCTGGCGGGCCACCTCGACCTCACCGGCTTCTTCCTCGTGCGCGCGGAGTCTCCTCCGGCCGCGCCAACTCCGCCCGCAGCCCCGGGGCGAAAGGCCGCGGCGAGCGGGTTGACACCACCCGCCGCGCCCGGCAAACTGGCACACTAGCTCTGCTGCGCGCGGGGTGACGGATGAAGAATGCTCCGGCAGAAACCGCAGGAGGGATTGTGCGAAGCGACGGACGCGCTCCCGATCAGATGCGGCCCCTGAAGCTCACGCCGGACTTCATCCCCACCGCCGAAGGCAGCGTGCTGATCGAGGTCGGCCAGACACGCGTGATCTGCACCGCCAGCGTGGATGACGGCGTTCCTCAATTCCTGAAGGGTTCGGGCAAGGGCTGGGTGACCAGCGAGTACGGCATGCTGCCGCGCGCCACCGAGCAACGGACGCCCCGGGAAGCCTCGCGCGGCCGCCCCTCGGGACGTACGCTCGAAATCCAGCGGCTGATCGGCCGCTCGCTTCGCGCTGTCACCGATCAGGAAGCGCTGGGCGAGCGCACCGTGTGGGTGGACTGCGACGTGATCCAGGCCGACGGCGGCACGCGCACCGCCTCGATCACCGGCGCGTTTGTCGCACTGGCGCTGGCGTTCGAGCGCCTGGTGGCCGCCGGCATCCTGAAGTCCGCGCCGCTGCGGGATTCGGTGGCGGCCACGAGCGTCGGCATCGTGGACGAAGAGCCAATGCTCGATCTCAACTATGACGAGGATTCGCGCGCCCAGGTGGATATGAACGTGGTCATGACCGGCGGGGGCCGCTTTGTCGAAATCCAGGCCACGGCGGAAGGCCGCCCGTTTGTGGGCGACGAACTGCAACGCTTGCTGACTCTTGCCGGTACCGGCATCCGCGGATTGACCGAGCACCAGCAGGCTCTGTTGCAGATGAACTTCAGTGCCCGCACGCGTTGAACTGCTTCTGGCCTCGTCGAATCCCGGCAAGCTGCGCGAGTACCAGGTTCTGGCTGCCGGCCGGGGGATGGATGTCGCGCTGCTGCGGGAGATCGAGCGATTGCCCAAATTCGACGAGTCGGCGCCCACCTTTGCGGAAAACGCCGCGGGCAAGGCGCTGCATTACAGCCGCTTTGTCGAATTGCCCGTCATCGCCGACGATTCCGGCCTGGTCGTGCCAACGCTCGGCGGCGCGCCCGGCGTGCAATCGGCGCGCTATGCCGGGCCCGGCGCGAGCGACGCCGCACGCGTCCGCAAGCTGCTCGAAGAGCTGCGCAGGAAAGCGGTGAGCGATCGGCGCGCGGGCTTCGTCTGCGTCTTGGCGCTGGCTGAGCGCGGGCACATGCGGGCGGTTTTTTCGGATTTTGTCGCCGGCGAATTGCTCGAAGCACCGCGTGGCGAGCAGGGCTTTGGCTACGACCCGATTTTTTTCTACCCGCCGCTGGGCAAGAGTTTCGCGGAGCTCCCGCGCGGGGAGAAAAACCTCCACAGCCACCGCGGCAAGGCCTTTCGAAAACTGCTCGATTTCCTCGAATTGAATCGCGGTGCGGGCCGGGCGCGGCGCAAAGCCTAGCCCGTGCTATATTTCTGTTGCGGCGGTGACAGCGAGTTCCATGCCAGCGAAAAAGACCAAAGCAAAGAAGACCGCGGCACGCGGCAAGCTCCGAGGCACCGATCCCAAGCGTGTTCGTGCCATCCTCGAAAAGCTCGACGAGGCTTATCCGGCGGCCACCTGCGCGCTCCAGCACTCGAACCCGTTCCAGTTGCTCGTTTCGACGATCCTCTCAGCCCAATGCACCGATGAGCGCGTCAATCAGGTGACCCGTACGCTCTTCGAGAAGTATCCCTCGCCGGAAGCGTTCGCCTACGCCAACCCGCGCGAGCTCCAACAGGACATCCGCCCCACCGGCTTTTTCCGCAATAAGACGAAGTCCATCATCGGCGCCAGCAAAAAAGTCGTCGCGGAGTTCAGCGGGCAGGTGCCGCGCACGATGGAACTGCTGCTGACGCTGCCAGGCGTGGCGCGGAAGACGGCCAACGTGGTGCTCGGCACCGCGTACGGCATCGCCTCGGGCGTTGTCGTGGATACGCACGTCCAGCGGCTGGCTGGGCGGCTCGACCTTTCCCAAAACACCGAGCCCAAGAAGATTGAACAGGACTTGATGCGCATCATCCCGCAGGAGAGATGGATCCTCTTTTCGCACCAGTTGATCTGGCACGGGCGGCGCGTTTGCCAGGCGCGCAAGCCGCGCTGCATGGAGTGCCACCTCGAGCGCCTGTGCTACTCAAAAGATAAAACCGTTTAGAATCGAGTGCCTCTGAAGGTCCCCGTTGACTGTTCGGCGTTTGCGCTTTGGGGACGACGGCCGCGCGTTTCCTGGACGCGCTCCGGCATGCACGATATAGTGCCGTTATGGATTTAGTTCCGGGGAAACAAGCTGCCGAACGCATCGGCGGGATGATCAACCCCAAATACCAGGTGCACGCCTACTGCGTGCATCTGACCGTGCGGAATATCTACACCGTGGATCCCGTCGGGCAAATTGATTTCAGCGGCAGCGAATACGTTCCCGCAGGCAAACTGGCGATTGAGTCGCGCCGCCGCCGCCCCGAAGACCGCTACGAGTGGTGGGACCTGGGGCGTGGCAGCTACTTCGTCGAGCTCAACGAAACGCTCGAGCTGGCCGGAGACGAGATCGCCCTGCTCGAACCTGAAGAGCGCCTGCTGCGCGCCGGCGCGATGCACGCGCCGATGTTCCTCCGCGGCCGGGTCGCGCCCGTCGAAACCCTGCTCCACGTGGAGGCCCCGCAACTGCAAATCAAACGCAACGCGCGCGTCTCGCGCGTCTGGGTCTTCCGCATGGCCGCCTCAAAGAGCGCCACGCAAAGGCGGCACAAGACTCCAAAGAAGAAACCTGCCCGGCGCTAGGCAGGTTGCTTATCTGTTACAATTTCGACGTCGGGGCGTAGCGCAGCCTGGTAGCGCGCCTGCCTTGGGCGCAGGAGGTCGTTGGTTCGAATCCAATCGCCCCGACCAATTCCTCCCTAGAACAAACAGGCGCTCGGGAGTCTCCTTCGACTCGCCCGCCGAGCCGGGCTGAGTTTGTCTGAGTCAGCCCGGTTCACCGCGAATCGTTCACCGTGAACGGCACACCGAGGGGCTCAGGACCTAAGCTCCTCCCCGCGCCCCGATCAGTTCCCTCTTTGCGCCCGGCCAGAGCGTGGCCCGAAAAGTGCAACCCGAAGGCCTCCCCGCGCGTAGTAACATCGTGAGCCAGCCCATGGCCGACCGCAACGGCGCAGCGATTCACACCGACGAAGTCTCGCGACACTACACGATGGGCACGGCGTTGATCCGCGCCGTGGATGAGGTCACGCTCGAAGTCCGCGCCGGAGAATTTCTGGCGCTCCTGGGCAGCTCAGGCTCCGGCAAATCCACCCTGCTCAACCTGATGGCTGGGCTCGACCGCCCAACGTCCGGGGCCATCTTGGCCTTTGGGCACGACCTCGCTGGAATGAGCTCACAAGAGCTGGCGCGGCACCGCGGCCGCACCGTGGGCATGGTCTTCCAAGCGTTCAACCTGTTGCCGCGGATGACGCTCGCAGAAAACGTGGAACTGCCGCTGCGGCTGGCGGAGGTCGAGCGGAGCGAGCGCGCCGGGCGCGTGCGCGAGGCGCTCGAGCGCGTGGGCCTGGACGCGCGGCTCACGCATCGCCCGGGTGAGCTTTCCGGCGGCGAGCAGCAGCGCGCGGCGCTGGCGCGGGCGCTGGTGAACCGGCCGAAGATCCTGCTGGCCGACGAACCCACCGGCAATCTCGACAGCCACACCGGAGACGAAATCCTTCAACTGCTGGGCGAAATCAACACGTCGTTCGGGATGACGATTGTGATGGTGACGCACGAGCGCGCCCTGGCCGAGCGCTTCGCCCATCGCATCGCCTTACTCGCCGACGGGAAGCTGGTGAAAGACCCCGAGCGAGAGGGCCAGCGATGAAGGCGCTCGATCTCGCCGAGCTGGCCGCGCGCAATCTGCGCGAAGCGCTGCTGCGCAACACGCTGACCACGTTGGGCATCGCCGTGGGCGTGGCCTCCCTGGTGGCCACGCTCTCGCTCGGCGTGGGCTTGCAGGAGCTGGCGAGCCGACGCCTGGCGCGGTCGGGTTTGTTCGATACGGTTTACGTGACGTCCCGCCAGAACTTCCGCGGATTGGGCGGTGCCGCGCGCCGGCTGGATCCCAATCCCGAGCAAAGCCGACCACTCGATGAACCCGCGCGGCAGCAAATCGAGCACCTGGCAAACGTAGTGGAGGTGTATCCGGAGATCCGCTTTACCACCGAAGTGAGTTACGCGGGTCGCAAGCAACTGGCCACCGTGGCCGGAGTGCCGCCTTCGGCGCGCTCAAGCGACGCCTTCGAAGGCCTCCAAGGCGGCTTCTTCTCCGGCCCGGAGGCCGAAGAGGCCATCCTGCAGGTTGATTTTGCCCGCGAATTGATCAGCCAGCCCGCGGCGCTGATCGGCCAAACCCTGTTGCTGCGCTACGCGGAGCGCGGCCCGGTGGAGACCCCGAAGGGGTCGCGCTCGGTCTCGGGCGGCCTCAACGTCGATGATTTTGGTCTAGGCTTCTCGGTAATCCCCCGCGAAAAGAGCCTGCACATCGTGGGCATCCTCGAAACAGACCCGGGGATCGCGCCCGGCGGGTTCGGACGCGGCCGCATGTTTATCCCGCTGCAACTCGCCCAGCGCCTGAAGCCCGTGCAGGTGACCGAACTCCGCGACCTGATGCGCGCGTCGCTCTCGAGCACTACCCCCATCTATTCAAGCCTCACGGTGCACGTCTCGAGCGCCAAGCAAGTGCAGGCCGTCGAGGATGCCGTCAAGCAGATGGGTTTCCTGGCATTTTCCCTGCTTGACGCCACCCGAAGTCTCCAGCGGTTCTTCGCCATCCTGGACGTGTTTCTCGGCATCTTCGGCAGCCTGGCGCTGGCGGTCGCTTCGCTGGGGATCATCAACACGCTGGTGATGGCCATCCTGGAGCGGCGCCGCGAGATCGGCATCCTGAAGGCCCTGGGCGCAGGCGATCGCGACGTCCGGCAACTGTTCTTTGCCGAGGCAGGGGCGATGGGCCTGGCCGGCGGCGCATTGGGAGTTGCACTGGGCTGGTCCATCGGGCGGGTGATCAACTTCGGCACGAACCTCTACCTGCATCGGCAGAATCTGCCGCGGGAAAATATCTGGTCGGTGCCGTGGTGGTTGGTGGCGGGAGCGATCGGCTTCGCGGTGCTGGTGAGCTTGGCTGCGGGCATCTATCCCGCGTCGCGCGCGGCGCGGCTCGACCCAGTGCAGGCCCTGCGCTACGAATAATCCTTAAAAGTACAACCGGGGCGCTCCGCTGAGGGGCCAAAGCGCCCCGGCTTTTCCTGCCCACCTCCGCAGGTCGTGAGCAAGAACTTGTTTACGCGGCGTGCTCGTCGCCGCGCAGGAACTCGTAGCGTTCGATCGCCGCCACCACGCCGACCTTGTCGGCGCCTTCCGATTCGGTGCGCTGGATGCGTCCCAGGCAACGCACCTTCACCGGGCCCGCAAGGGTGATCTCATGGGGCAGCGTCATAAGGATTTCGACCGGCGCGCCGTGCTTCACTTCCTTGGGAAGCAAGAAATAAACGCCGCGCGAGCTGACGTCTTTTGATTCCGTGACGGCTTCGCCAACGGCGGACCCGCTGGTCCACCGCACAGTTAGGGGAAGCTTAATGCGAAAGCGTTGGGCTGAACGGCGCTCGGTCCGGGACAAAGGGTAACCCTCCTCGATTCTTGCGACACGTTCAGGTTACGCGGCGGGGCCGAGCAGCTTCAATAGAACAAGAGGCTCATTTTTTCGAGGGGCGGCATGGTACCTCGGTACTAGCCAAATGCGGGCTCGTCGAAGCCGCACCCAGCAGGCAGGTCAGGCTTGGTCAATCAGGCGGTGATGGATGGCGTAGAGAGCGAGCTCGAGCCGGTCGGAGACCCCGAGCTTATCGAAAATATTGTGCAGGTGGTTTTTGACGGTTTGCTCACTGATGAAGAGCTTCTCGCCGATTTCCTTGTTGCGGTAGCCCTGGGCCACCAACTGCACAATTTCCTTTTCGCGGTCGCTCAGCAGCGGTTTTTCGCGGCGCGGTCCGGAGTCGGCGGACTTGGAGAAGGCCTTCATGACCTCCGCGGTCATGCGGTTGTCGAGCCAGATCTCTCCGGCGTGGACGCGGCAGATGCTCTTCACCAACAGGTCCGAGGCAGATTGCTTCAGCACGACGCCGCGCGCGCCGAGGCGCATGGCGCGGACGACGTCGCGGTCGTCCTCGGCAGCGGTGAGCACGATCACCCGGGTGGGCAGCGAGTCGAAGTTCACTTCCTCCAGCACGGCCAGCCCATCCTTATCCGGCATGCGCAGATCGAGCAGCAGGATATCGGGCTTCAGCTTGGCGAGCATCTTGATGCACTCGTTGCCGTTGGAGGCTTCGCCGACGATGGTGATTTCTTCATCGCCCTCGAGCAGCTTGCGCAAGCCGTCGCGGAAGATGGCGTGATCGTCGGCCACCAGGATGCGGATCGGTTGCTTATTCTTGGCCATATCAGCCGAGCGGAACCTCGACGATCAGCCGTGCGCCGTGGCCCGGACTGGATTCTACCGTCAACAACCCTCCCACGCTGCGGGTTCGCTCCTTGATGGAGATCGGACCCAGACGTAGACGGTCGAGCTCGTCGCCGGTAAAGCGCCCCGCAAAACTGAACCCCTCGCCGTTGTCGTCCACCACCAGAACGACTCGGCTGTCATCTTGCCATAGTTTTACCACGATGTGAGTGGCACGCGCATGTTTTTTTATGTTGTGGAGCGACTCTCGATAAATCTGAAACAGGTCGCGGCAGACGCGGTCGGGCACCTGCAGCTCGGCCGAGTCAATCAGCAGGTCCAGCGCGAGGCCCGATTCGTTGCGGAAGCGCTCAGCGAAGCCGCGCATCAGGTCCACCAGGTCGGCGCTCTGCACACGCAGCGGCCGCAGGTCGGTGACTATCCGGCGGAGCTCCTCGGTTTCGTTGCGCACGGTCTGTTGCAAGGTGCCCAGCGCAGCTGCCGCCTGCTCCGGCACCTGAGAAACTTTGCGGCGCAGCACGTCGAGCTGGATGTCCACGCTCAGCAGCGTTTGCAGGATGCCGTCGTGCAGCTCCCGCGAGAGCCGGCTGCGCTCGGCATCAATGGCGCGGGCGCGCAGGTGGCGCAGCAGGAAGAGGTTCTCGAGCGGCGGGCCCAGGTGGCGGACAATGCGCTCGAGCCAGCGCAAGTCCTGCGGCGAAAACCGCCGGCGGCCGTTGCACAGCAGGATGCGGCCCGCCGCCTGGCCGTGGAACTCAAAGGTGACGCCCAGCAGCGAGCGCAGCTCGAGTTCCCTGCGCGTGGGGCCCGGCAGGCGCGGCAACTCGACCAAGCGCCGGCCGTCCTGCCGGTTCCAGCCGAAGCCGTCCCCGGCTCCTTCAAGCTCGTTCCAGCACAGGCTGGCGTCGGGGGCATCGAGCAAGTAGCCGTCACCCCGGGCCAGCGGAAGATTCTCCGGAGTGATGCGCCCGCTCTCGCCCAGCCGCGTCTTCCAGAGGAAGATGCGCTCGAGCTCGGCGTCGCGGAAGACCAGGAGCGCCTGGTCGCAATCGAACGCGCGCGCCAGCTCGCCCAGCATCAGCCGTAACGACTCTGCCACGCCTTGCTCCACACTCAGGAGGCCTGAGATCCGCGCCAGGAACTCGTGCTCGGCGGCGTGGCGACGGAGGCGCTCGCCGAGAAAAGCCAGACCGGCCCCCGCGGCGAACGTTCCAATAACCAGCGCGACCCAGGAAACGATCTCCGGCCAGTGCACCGGCCCGCGAATCGCCGTGCGCACGAGAAGAGCCAGGGTCACCACACCCGCCAGCACCACGGCGCGATGCAGTCTCCAAAGAATTCCCGCGGCAAAGGCGACAAAGAGATAGAGAAACCAGAACGCCACCACCGACGGCGTGATGAGGAGAAAGGCGGCCAGCGCGGTGAGGTCCACAACCAGCGGGATGCGCAACTCTACTCCGGGGCGGAGGCTCTCAAACAAAATCAGCAGCGCCGCGGCAGCCAGATAAACGGCCACGAAGATGACGGCCTCGCGGCCGGCGCCGACGGGCTTCAGCTCGAGCAGGTCCACCAACGCCAGCACCATGAAGATGGGCCGGGCTACCGTGATCTGGCGTTCGAGGTGGCGAAGCTCAGCGGCGTGGGGTTGCATAAAACGTGAAACAATTCATCCGGAAACAGTCTAACAAGCCGCGCAGCCGGCGCAAACAGGGCGTTCCTGACCGACAACTTTGCGGGCGCGCTTTTCCCACGGCCGATTAGGGAAGCCTAGGAAGATCGTATCCCCCTGCGTCATTCAGGTAGTAATCCAGGAAGACCGGCGGAAGCAAGCAGAGTTCCAGCGGCGAGCGGGGAGCGAGCCGCTCGATGATCTGCCAAGGGCTGAGGTTTTCTTTGTGCGAG
>Ga0207646_10001503_pt1 | contig 28669 bp, 27 predicted proteins | sample KBSK5502metaG_FD_184343 | JGI IMG/M metagenome (GOLD analysis project Ga0207646, IMG submission 184343) | Corn, switchgrass and miscanthus rhizosphere microbial communities from Kellogg Biological Station, Michigan, USA - KBS K5-50-2 metaG... | ecosystem: Host-associated > Plants > Roots >...
CCATCTTGTCGCCCGTGACGCGCTCGTCGAGCTCGGCTACTCCCTCGCCGAGGCGGAGACCGCGCTTGCCGGCACGGATCCGGAGGCGCCCCCGGAGGAACGCGTGCGTGAGGCCCTGAAGAAGGCGGCATGAGCACAGCCGAGGAGACGCAGTTCCTGGCGCCGGCGATTCGGCCGGAGGAGGACGAGCTCGAGCGCTCGCTGCGGCCGCGCAACCTGGACGAGTTCGTCGGCCAGGAGCGCGTCAAGGAGCAGCTCGCGATCACGCTCGAAGCGGCCCGCGGCCGCAAAGAGGCGCTCGACCATCTCCTGCTGATCGGCCCGCCGGGCCTGGGCAAGACGAGCCTCGCCTACATTGTCCGCGAGGAGCTCGGCGTCGGGCTCCGCACGGTCGCCGGGCCGGCGCTGGAGCGGAAGGGCGACGTCGCGGCGATTCTGACCGGGCTCGGGGAGCGCGACGTTCTCTTCGTCGACGAGATCCATCGGCTCTCGAGCGCGGTCGAGGAGATCCTGTACCCGGCGCTCGAGGACTACCGGCTCGACATCGTCGTCGGCCAGGGTCCCGCCGCCCGGACACTGACGCTCGACCTGCCGCCGTTCACGTTGATCGGGGCGACCACGCGAACCGGGCTGCTGACGACGCCGCTGCGCGACCGCTTCGGAATGACCTTCCGGCTCGAGCACTACGAGCCGGACGAGCTCGCGCTGATCGTCCGGCGCTCGGCCCGAATTCTCGGTGTCGAGATCTCCGGCGACGCATCGACCGAGATAGCCGGCCGCGCGCGGGGGACGCCGCGGATCGCGAACCGGATCCTCAGGCGCGTCCGCGACGTCGCGGAGGTTCGCCATCAGGGCAAGATCACCGTGGAGATTGCGCGCGAGGCGCTCGAGCTAATGGAGGTCGACGGCGACGGCCTCGAGCGCTCCGACCGCGCGCTGCTCCGGGCGATCGTCGAGAAGTTCGACGGCGGCCCGGTCGGGCTCTCCACCTTGGCGGTGACGCTCGGCGAGGAGACGGACACGATCGAAGACGTCTACGAGCCTTATCTGCTCCAGCTCGGGTTCATCCAGCGAACGCCGCGCGGCCGGATCGTGACGAAGCTCGGACGAGCCCACGTCGGCGCGCCGGCTGAAACCGACGGCGACCGGCTGTTCTAGCTAGTTGCAGTTCGACCGCTACACGATCGCGCTGCTGATCCTGCGCCCGGACGCGCCCGAGCTCGACGACGAAGCGGCCGCCGCGCTGCAGGACGCGCACCTGGCGCACCTTGCCGACCTGCACGAAGCGGGCCACCTGCTCGCGGCCGGTCCTCTTTCGGACGAGAAGTTCCGGGGCCTCTCGATCATGAACGTCGACCCGGAGCGGGCGCGCGAGCTCAAGGAGCAGGATCCGGCAGTCCAGATCGGCCGGTTCTCCGTCAAGGTCATCCCCTGGATGCTGCCGGCCGGTGCGATGAGCTTCTCCCCGACCCGGTTTCCACGCTCGGTCGCCGAAACCGAGACGTAGGCCCGCCGCTCAGCGCCTGAACTGCACCTCGTGCCAGGATGGGATCGGCGCCACCTCGAGCAAGGCGCGGTCGCCGCGCGGGTCGACGTATGCAAACTCGCCGGTCTTGTCCTCCCAGGCGACCTCGAGCCGGCCATCCTTGACCCAGTGGTCGAGCCACGCGCCGCGGAAGACGAGCTTGCGCAGCCAGTACACAAGTGACTCGCCGCCGACCAGCGAGAGCTGCTCCCAGTGCCGGACGAGGTAGATACCGAGCCCGCTTCGCGGCTCCGCGATCCGGCCGTCGGCGGTCAGCTCGACGAGGTCTGCGGTCTCGTCTTCGTCCAGGTCGTTGCCCTCGACGAGCCCGAGCTTCACCGCCGCCGCCGTGACGCGCTGCTCGAAGTCGAAAGCGTTGAAGCTGAAGCGAAATCCAAGGAACTCGACGACGTAATCGTCACCTGACGAGTAGCTCGGCTCCGGCACGAAGAGAGGATATCCGTGGTTAGAGTCGTTACTGATGAGCGCGAGAGCGGCGGCGATTTCAGGCCTGGTGGTCGGGGCCCTCGTGGTCGCGGTCGCGTGGTTGTTCGACGTTTCCGTCAGCCACGTCACCTTGCTGGCGCCCGTCGTTGTGCTCGTCGCGGCGGCGGTCGCCGGGCTGGGGGTCTTCTGGTACCGCGCCGCCGCGGACTCGCTCCGCCAGTCGAAGCACCCGCGAATGATCCTGGGTGCCGCGGCTGCCGTCGTCGTGCTCGGGATCGTCCTGACAGTGCTCGGCGTCGAGCTTCCGCGCGAATAAGTATCGGCTTTGTAACGAAAGTGCGCCGACTGCTGGCGGCGGTTCCGATTCCGCCCGCAGGATGAGAATCCCGCCCTCGTTCCGTCCGGCGCGCTCCCTAGCGTGGACTGCCCATGAACGAGGGCACCTGGACGATCGAACCTTGCGAACGCGACGCCGTCGCGACTCTGGCCCGTGAGCTCTCGCTCAGCCCGACGACGGCGGCCGTGCTCGTCCGGCGTGGATACCAAGACGTGGCTCGAGCGCGCGCATTCCTCGAGGGGGCGCCGCCGGCGCACGACCCGTTCGGCCTCGGGGACATGGCGGCTGCGTGTGAGGCGATTCGCGGCGCGGTTTCCGGTGGCCGGCGGATCTGCGTGCACGGCGACTACGACGCCGATGGGATCTGCGCGACAGCCCTTGCCGTCCTGATCCTGCGGGAGCTCGGAGCCGAGGTCGAGTGGCATCTGCCCAGCCGCTTCGACGAGGGCTACGGCGTCCGCGGCGAGACGCTCTCGCGCTTGGCCGGCGACGGCTGCGGTCTCGTTTTGACGGTCGATTGCGGGATCACGGCAACTGCCGAGGTCGCGGCGGCCAAGGCGCTCGGCCTCGAGATCGTGGTCAGCGACCATCACCGCCCGGCCGAGGAGCTGCCGGACTGCCCGCTCGTCGGGCCGTATCGCGAGTCCGCATACCCGTTCGGCGAGCTCTGCGGCACCGGGGTCGTCTTCAAGCTCGGCCAGGCTCTCCTCGGAGCGGAGGCCGAGGCCCTGCTGCGCCATCTCGATCTGGTCGGAATCGCGACGATCGCCGACGTCGTTCCGCTCGTGGACGAGAACCGGGGCTTGGCGATCGCGGGCCTGCGCGCGCTTACGAGTACTCAGAAACCTGGCTTGCGCGAGCTGATGAAGGTCGCACGCGTCGACCCCGCCGCTGCCGATTCCGCTTCCGTCGGCTTCAGGCTCGCACCGCGGCTGAACGCGGCCGGCCGGCTCGGCCATCCTGAGGCGGCGCTCGAGCTGCTGCTGACGGAGGAACGCGACCAGGCGGCCAGGCTTGCCCATCGCCTCGACGAGCTCAACCGCGACCGCCAGACGGTCGAGGAGCGAATCCTGCGCGACGCGATCGAGGAGGTCGAGTCATGGCCTGAGGCGAAGCAGCAGCGGCGGGGCTACGTGCTCGCCCGAGAGGAGTGGCACGAGGGCGTGATCGGGATCGTGGCCTCCCGCCTGGTGGAGCGCTATCACCGACCGGTGGTGTTGATCGCGGGCGGAGAGCGCGAGTGGAAGGGCTCCGGCCGTTCGACCGGCAGCTTCGATTTGCACGGCGGCCTCGCGGCCTGCTCCGACCACCTCGTCCGTTTCGGGGGTCACCGCGCCGCGGCCGGGCTCTCGATCGAGCCCGCTCAGGTGGAGGCTTTCGCGGTGGCTTTTGCCGCACACGCCGATGCGAATCTGCCGGAAGAGCAACTCCGGCCCCGCACCGTGATCGATGCGCTCGTGCACGGCTCCGAGCTGACACTCGACCTCTGCGCGGAGCTTGCGCGCCTGGCGCCGTTCGGGCTCGGAAACCCGAGCGTCACCCTGCTCGTGGCCGGCTGCGAGCTCAGCGACGTCGCCACCGTCGGAGACGGAAAGCACCTGCGGTTCCGGGTCAAGGACGGCGCCCGCGATGCCGGCAGCGCGATCGCGTTCGGTTTCGGCCGGCAGCTGGACCGCTTCAGGCAGGAGCTGCAGTTCGACGTCGCCTTCCGGCTCGAGGAGAACCACTGGAACGGCACCGTGGCGCCGCAGCTCGTCGTCAAGCGAGTCTTCGAGGGCGAGTCGCGGTACCGCGAGCTGCGCGAGTGGCTGGCCGAACTCTGGCGCGAGGGGGCCGAGGCGTGGCCGCCGGCAGCGGCGGCCATCTTCGCGGAGCTCGAGCTCCGCGACGAGGAGTCCGGCCGCCGCCATCTCCTCGAGTCGCCGGCGTTCCGCGCCTTGCTCGAGGAACCGCCGAGCCTAGCCGAAGCGGCTTAGCCGAAAGGAGGGCACCCGGAAGACCCGGAGTACACTTTTTCCATGACGGTCCTCGAAGCGGGCGAGAAGCACCAAGAGCTGCTCGACGAGCTGCTCTCCGACATCGAGGCCTACAACCCCGACGTCGATCGCGAGCTGCTCGCACGGGCGTTCCGCTTCGCCGCCGACGCGCACGAGGGCCAGCAGCGGCGCTCCGGCGAGGCGTTCATCCGCCATCCCTGGGGCGCCGCGAAGATCCTCGCCGAGCTGCGCCAGGACGAGCAGACGATCGCCGCCGCGCTTCTCCACGACGTCGTCGAGGACACGGAAACGGAGATCGACGAGGTGCGGACCGAATTCGGCGACGAGATCGCCCAGCTGGTCGAGGGCGTCACCAAGCTGACGCGGATCCATTTCCAGAGCCGCGAGCAGGCGGAGGCGGAGAACTACCGGAAGATGATCGCCGCGATGGTCGGGGACGAGCGCGTCATTCTGATCAAGCTCGCAGACCGTCTCCACAACATGCGGACGATCGAGTATCTCGGCAAGCAGAAGCAGCTGCAGAAGGCCCGTGAGACCCTCGAGGTGTACGCGCCGCTCGCGCATCGCCTCGGTATCCACAAGCTCAAGTGGGAACTCGAGGACCTCGCCTTCGAGACGCTGCATCCGCGCAAGTACGAGGAGATCAAGACGATGGTCGCCGAGCGGCGGACAGACCGTGAGGAACACGTCTCCGAGGCGTCGGGCACCCTGCAGCTCGAGCTCGACAAAGTCGACATCCCGGCCGAGATCTCGGGCCGCGCGAAGCACTTCTACTCGATCTACGACAAGATGGCGAAGAAGGGCCGCGAATTCAACGAGATCTACGACCTGACCGCGATGCGCGTGATCGTGGAGCGGTCGGGGGACGAGGGGACCCGCGACTGCTACGGCGCGCTCGGGCTGATCCATTCGCTCTGGAAGCCGATGCCGGGACGGTTCAAGGACTACATCGCGATGCCGAAGTTCAACGCGTATCGCTCGCTGCACACGACCGTGATCGGGCCGGAGGGCAGGCCGCTCGAGATCCAGGTGCGAACGCGCGACATGCACGAGATCGCTGAGCTCGGCGTCGCAGCCCACTGGCTGTACAAGCGCGGCAAGCGCGACCCGCAGTGGACGGCGTGGGCGAAGCAGCTGATGGAGTCGCAGGCCGACGAAGCCGACCCGCGCGAGTTCATGAAGACGTTCCGCACCGACCTCTTCGACGAGGAGGTGTACGTCTTCACGCCGCAGGGCGAGGTGAAGAGCCTGCCGGCGGAGTCGACGCCGATCGACTTCGCCTACGCGGTGCACACGGATCTCGGACATCGCACCGTCGGGGCGAAGATCAACGGTCGGATCGTGCCGCTGCACTACCGCCTGAAGAGCGGCGACGTGGTCGAGATCCTGACCACGAAGACGGGACGCGGCCCCTCCCGCGACTGGCTGTCGCTCGCCGCCTCGTCACGCGCCCGCAACAAGATCCGCCAGTGGTTCTCGCGCGAGACGCGTGAGGAGACCGAGCGCAAGGGTCGCGATGCGCTCGAACAAGGGCTCAAGAAGCAAAGCCTTCCCTACAAGAAGCTCGTCGGGTCCGCCGTCCTGGCCCAGGTGATTCGCGAGACCGGCTTCAAGAAGGCCGAGGACTTCTACGTCGCGCTGGGCTCGGGCAAGGTGCCGGTCGGGCAGATCGTCAACAAGGTCCTGAACCGACTGAAGACCGAGGAGGTCGCCCACGAAGAGGCGGTCCCGCTGAAGGCTCCCAAGGGCGGCCGCGCGATCGCCGGCGGCGATCTCGGGATCAGGGTCAAGGGTGTCGAGGACGTGCTCGTCCGGCTGGCCAAGTGCTGCACACCCGTCCCGGGTGACGAGATCGTCGGCTACATCTCGATGGGCAAGGGCATCACGATCCATCGTGCCGACTGCTCGAACGTGAAGGCGCTACGCCGCAACCCGGAACGGTTCACTCCGGTCGACTGGGACGGCGGCGCCACCCACAGCTTCCTCGTCCAGATCGCGGTCGACTCCTGGGACCGGCCGCGCCTGCTCGAGGACGTGGCGCGCACCTTCGCCGAGCACGGCGCCAACATCGTCGAATACGGCGGCCACGTCGAGGATCAGCTCGCGAAGAACTGGTACACGGTCGAAGTCGGCGACGTTAAGGCTCTCCGCGGGCTGCTGACCGCGCTCCGAAACGTCGACGCGGTCTTCGACGCCTACCGCGTCACGCCGTCCTAACGACGCCGGCCCGGCCGACCGCGAGGCCGCGGCCGAGCGAGCCCGTTCCGCTCACCCGAGCGAGGGACATGTCCGCCGCGGGCGTTTCCCTCGGGGCACCCTAACCCACCACCCACCGGCGATTCTATCGCCGAAAATGTGACGCGTTTGCAGCGGAAATGTTACAAATCGGCGGCTACGGGCGCGAACCCCTCGAACGAGGGATCGTCCCTCGAATGCGCGGGGTACCTTGAACGAGGGATAGCGGCGTTCCGTCGATTCGACTACAACGAGTGCGGGGAGAGGTCAGCGCAAGAGCTGTGGCGCCCGCCGCTTCGAGGACGGCGAGCGGGCGCCCGGCGCTGCTTAGCCGCGGAAAATGCAGCACTTTCCGCGGGGCTAGTTTGACCCTCGCTTCGCTCGGGCGAAGGCTCGTCAAATCTCCGCCTGGCTCCAGGCGAACTGCGTAGTGCGAGATCAGCGTCGCCAGCCGGTCCACCAACGCGCGATCGTCGACGGCCAGCTCGAGCGAGCCGACCTCCGAGCCTTCGTAGACGACCGGCCGGCGGTCCGTTCGCCTGCTCATCGAATGCGAGCCGATCGCTCAGGCCGTCGCCCTCGGCGTCGCCACCGCGGTTGAGGACCCGCTCGACCGCCTCGAGCGCCCCGCGTTAGTCGATCGCGCCGCCGCTGCTCACGCCGCCGCGATCTCGCAGTCTCCGTCCTCGAACCCGCGGATCGCGTCCCGGTACCAGCCGGGAATCCTCCGGGCGCGTCGCTCGGCGAGGTCCACCAGCACGAGGGTCTGTGTCGCCGTCACCATCAGCACGTCGTCCTCGACGCGATAGGCGGCGCACTCGTACGTCGCGCTCGTCCGGCCGATCTTGCGCATCCGGATGAAGATTTCGATTAGATCGTCGAACTGCGCCGGGGCGAAGTACTCGACCGAGGAGGCGCGCATGACGAACTGTTCCTCGCCCATCGCCTCGCCGAGCAAGTTGAGATGCCGGTGGTACTCGACCCGCGCCTGGTCGAAGTAGGGCAGGTAGCGGCCGTAGTAGACGATTCCCTGGGCGTCGGTGTCCGAGAAGCCCACGCGCGTGAAGGCCGCGTACTTGAACGGCGGCTTGCGATCTGTGGCGTGGCCGAGCTCGATGTTCACCGCGGCTGCCTGGGTCGTCGCTGGCGGTGCGTTGCCCGAGGGGACAGTGTTTGACACACGGCCCCGGAGAGCAATGTGCCGCCAGCGGCGGCAGGCCACTGCGGAGCCCGGCTTGGCCGGGCGTGAGCTGTGGCCGGCCAGGAAGGCGCGGTCATGAGCGGATGGCCGCCAGCACTTCGTCGCGCTTGCGCTCCATCAGCTCGGGCGTCCGTGCCTCGAGATTCAGCCGTAGCAGGGGCTCGGTGTTCGACGGGCGCACGTTCATGTGCCAGTCGCCGGCGTCGATCGAAACGCCGTCGAGGTGGCTCACCTCGCCCTCGCTTCCGAATCGTTCCTGCAGCTCGTCCAGCTTCCCCGCCACGTCGGCGACCGGCGTGTTGAGCTCCCCGGTCAGGAAGTAGCGGCGGCGGTAGTCCGCAAGGATCTCGGACAGCTTGCGGCCCTGCTTCGAGACCAGCTCGAGCATGAGCAGGAACGGCACGACTCCCGAGTCGGCCTGCGAGAACCCGCGGAAGTAATAGTGGCCAGAGACCTCACCGGCGAACGCCGCGCCTTCCTCGCGCATCCGGTGCTTGATGAAGGCGTGGCCGACGCGATTGATCAGGGGCACGCCCCCGAGCTGCTCCACCGTCTCCGGCACGGCCCAGCTTGCGCGCAGGTCGTAGATGATCTTCGCGCCGGGCTCCTTCTCGAGCACCGATGCGGCGAGCAGGGCGGTGACGAAGTCGCCGGGCACAAACTCGCCCGTGCCGTCGACGAAGAAGCAGCGGTCGGCGTCGCCGTCGAAGGCGACACCGAAATCGGCGCGCTCCTCGAGCGTCTTCGCGACGATGAACTCGCGATTCTCAGGCAGCAGTGGGTTGGGCTCGTGGTTCGGAAACGTCCCGTCGGGCTCGAAGAAGCAGCGGACGGCGTCGATCGGCAGGCGCTCGAGTACAGGCGGCAGCATCGCGCCGCCCATCCCGTTCGCCGCGTCGATCACGACCCGGAGTGGCTTGATCGCCCCGACGTCGACGAAGGAGAGCACCCGGTCGACGTAGGCAGGCCAGATGTCAACGCTACGCGTCCTAGCATCACGCGCCGCGCCGGCGGCCTCATCTCTGCTGTAGTCCGAAGTTCGGGCCAGTTCTAGGGCTCGGTCGCGGATGTCGAGCAGGCCCGATTCTCCGCCGACCGGCAGCGCCCCGCGCCGGACGATCTTCATGCCCGTGTACTCCTTCGGGTTGTGCGAGGCGGTGACGGCGACGCCGCCGTCGAGCTCCAGGTCGCCGACCGCGAAATACAGCATCTCCGTGCCGACGAGGCCGAGCTCGAGCACGTGCGCTCCTGCGTCGGCGGCTCCGTGGGTTATCGCCGCGGCCATCGCCGGACTCGACACGCGCATGTCGTGTCCGACCGCGACCCTCTCCGGCTCGAACTGCTCGACGAAGGCGCGGCCGATCGCGTAGGCGCCTTCCTCGTCGAGCTCCGTGGGGTAGATGCCACGGACGTCGTACGCCTTGAAGATCTTGGGATCGAGCACCGCCGGGATGCTAACGGCGACGCTTGGAGCGCCACGATCGGCGTTGGCGCGATCGTCCAACGGCGCCCCTGCGGACACTGCGGCAATGTCCGACTGGGGCGCCGCTGAGCTTTGAGCCTGCCGCGCCCGGGCTGGGTGAGATGCGGTCGGTCGCGCGGCCCGAGGGGAGGGGAGATGCCGATCGCGGCCCTATGCAGGCACTCAGCCCGACAAGCGGGGGACATTCGCGCCCAACGCAGCCGCTGTCAACCGAAGGAATCGGAGTTTGCGTCGATTTTTTGTGAGTTTTCGCGGCTTTCGTCGAAACGCGACTGTTTTTCATCGGATTGGGTGCTCGGCGGAGGGCGTCGCAGTCGCCGACCGAGCGGACACGGCGGCGACGAGCCTGACGCTCGGCGCGCTCCAGATCCGCAAACTCGCCTTTTTGGCTTGAAACCTGGATTTTCAGGACTTTTGACGGCTGTGCGGTCGTTCATAGACTTAGGCTCGTGGAACGAAAGCTGGCAACCGTTCTGTTCGTCGACCTGGTCGATTCGACCGCGCTCGTCGCCGGTGCCGACCCTGAGGTCGCGCGCCGGCGGGTGACGCAGTTCTTCGAGCGGGTCTCGCATTGCGTGACGACGCATGGCGGCATCGTCGAGAAGTTCGCGGGCGACGCCGTCCTGGCTGCGTTCGGGATCCCGCAGGCCCACGAGGACGACGCCGAGCGCGCGGTCCGCGCCGCGCTGGCGATGCTTGACTCGGTCGCGGAGCTCGGACTCGAGGCACGCGTCGGCGTCGAGTCGGGCGAGGTTGTGGTCGACGAGAGCGACTCGACCTTCGCGACGGGCGAGGCGGTGACCCTGGCCGCGCGGCTCCAGCAGGCCGCCGCCCCCGGCGAGGTGCTGATCGGCCCGCATGCCTATCGCCTGACGAGCGGGCGGGTGCAGGCCGAGGACGTCGGTCCGCTCGACGTCAAGGGCTTCGGCGAGCGGATTTGGACCTGGCGGGCCGAGGCGGTTCTCGACGGCGCGCCGACGCGCAGCGGGATCGCCGCGCCGCTGGTCGGGCGCGAGACCGAGCTCGAGCTGCTGCAGAACACCTACGAACGTGCCGTCCGCAATCGCCGTGCGCACCTGTTCACGATCTACGGCGATCCCGGCGTCGGCAAGAGCCGGCTCGCGCGTGAGTTCGTCGAGGGTCTCGAGGGCGCAACCGTACTCGTCGGCCGCGCACTGCCGTACGGCGAGAGCGTGACGTACTGGCCGCTTGCCGAGATGGTCAAATCGGCCGCCGGAATCACGGACGACGATCCGCTCGAAGTGGCCGTCGAGAAGCTGCGCGAGTCCTGCGAAAACGAGGCGATCGCCGATCTGCTCGGGCTTGCCTCCGGCGTGCTCGAGGCGGTCAAGGGCGAGCGCAGCCAGCAGGAGATCGCTTGGGCGGCTCGCGAGTGGGTCGAGCGAATGGCTGAGAACCAGCCGCTCGTACTCGCCTTCGAAGACATCCACTGGGCCGAAGATGCGTTGCTCGACCTGATCGAGCACCTCGCGGAATGGGTGCGCGACGCGCCGCTTCTGATCGTCGGCCTTGCCCGTGCGGAGCTACTCGACGTCCGCCCCGGCTGGGGCGGCGGCAGGCTGCGTGCGACCGCGATCGAGCTCGAGCCGCTGGGACGGGAGGAGAGCGAGCAGCTCGTCGAGGCGCTTGCGGTGAACGGACCGCTCGACCCCGAGGCCCGCGAAGCGTTGCTGGACAAGACCGAGGGGAACCCACTCTTCGTCGAGGAGACCGTGCGCATGCTGGCCGAGTGCGAGGGGCGGCCGCTGGCCGAGTTCGCGGAGAAGATTCCGGACACCCTCCAGGCGCTGATCGCTGCCCGCATCGACCGTTTGCCGCCGGAAGAGAAGACCGTGCTCCAGCGCGCATCGGTGATCGGCCGGACCTTCTGGGGCGGAGCGATCAGGGAGCTTGCAACCGAGGTCGACGAGCTCGACTCGGTGCTCGACACGCTGCTCCTCCGCGAGTTCCTCGTCCCCGAGGTGCGCTCGTCGATCTCGGGCGAGACCGCGTACCGCTTCAAGCACGTGCTGATTCGCGAGGTCGCGTACTCGGGTCTCTCCAAGTCCGCGCGAGCCGACCTGCACGAGCGCTTCGCCCGCTGGCTGCGCGAGCGCGCCGGTGAGGAGCTGCTCGAGATCCGCGCCTACCACCTCGACCAGGCCGCCGCGCTGATCTCCGAGCTCGACGGCGGTCCGCCACCCGAGCTGGCCCACGAGGCGGCGGAAGCGCTCGAGACGGCCGGACGGCGGTCGCTCGCGCGCGAGGCGCATCGCTCTGCCCGCAAGCAGCTGCTCCGTGCGCTCGAGCTGGAACCGACCTTGGAGCGCCGCTACCAGGCGGCGCGGGCGGCCTGGCGGCTCGGGGACATGCCGGCCGTTTCCAAGGAGATGGAGCGTGTTCGTGCGGGGGCCGCCGAGGAGGGCGATCGCTGGTGCGAAGCTCGCGCGCTCGCCGCGCTGGCGGAGGTTGCGCTCAATCGCGACGCTGATGTCGACGAGGCGAGCCGTCTCGCAGCGCTCGCCCTCGACGTGGCGGACGGAAACGACTACGAGCCGCGCTTCGATGCTCTCCACGTCCTCAACACGGGCGCGTGGTGGCGAGGTCGGCTGACCGATTCCGAACGCTTTGCGCGCGACCAGCTCGCGCTCGCCCAGGAGGCCGGGCGCCAAGATCTGGAGGCCCGCGCCGCCGTCGATCTGGCGGGTGTCCACACCGCGCGCAAGGAATACGACCAGGCTGCGCCGCTCTTCGCGCGCGCGCTCGAGCTGACCGAGCAGAGCGGCTCGATCGTCGCGCGAGGCCGGGCGCTTGCGTCCTCGGGAGATTTCGCGATCTACCGCGAGGACTACGAAGACGCTCAGCGCCAGCTCGAAGAAGCCCGGGCGCTGTACGAGGAGGCCGGAGTTGCCTCGCTGCTCGGCCGCGTGCTCTACCGCCTCGGGGTCGTCGCCTGGCATCAGGGAGACCTCGACCGGGCCGAGCGCTTGAGCCGCGACTCGATCCGGACGCTCGTTCCGCTGGAAGACCGCGGCACCCTTTGCGAGGCCCAGCGGCGGCTCGCCGAGGTCCTGCTCGAGAAGGGCAAGGTCGACGAAGCCGAGCGTTACGCAGAGGCGGCCCTCGACACCGTCGGCCCGCAGGACATGAGCTCGAGGGCTTCGACCCGCTCCACCCTTGCCCGCGTGCGGAGCGCGCAAGGGCGCCTCGACGACGCCGAGAGGCTGCTGCGCGAGGCGGTGGATATCATCGACGAGACGGAGTACTGTGCGTTCGGCTCGGAGACTCTCCAGACCCTGGTTCAGCTGCTGCGGGACCGTGGCCGGGACGACGAGGCCGAGGCCTTCGAGCGGCGGCTCGAGGGCACGAGAGTCGCCTCCAACGCAGCCCGAATCGCCTGATGTGAAGCCTCGTCCGGCGACTCGCTGATCACGGTCGCCGGGCGCTTGAAGCGCGCGAGCGCCTTGCCTAGGGGCTCGGCGCGGAGCGTCCCCTCGCCGTAGGGCAGGTGCTTCGTCTCATTTCGATTCGCGTAGGCGATGTCCGAGAAATGGACGTGGAAGGGCGCGCCGGGCTCGAGCACGTCGTCCGCGCCCTCGAGGATCTCCGCGAAGGCCTCCGTCTCGGTGAAGCCACCGTCGGTGACGGCGTGCAGGTGGGCGAAATCGAGAACGGGGCGGACCCAGCCGGTGCGAGCGGCGATCGTAAACACGTCTTCGGCGGTGCCGAGCTCCCGGACACGGCCCATGATCTCGACCCCGAACGGCACCGCGCGGTCCTTGCCCTCGAGCCGCCCGCGCAGCTCGCCTAGCTGCTCGACGACGGAGTCGATCGCGTCCGAGCGCTCACGCCCGAGCAGGAAGCCCGGATGGAAGACGACGAGCTCGGCGCCCGCCGTCTTCGCAATCCCGGCCGAGTGGTCGAGCATCCCGACGGCCATTCGCTGCTTCTTGTCGCGCTCGACGTGGCCCATGAAGCCCGCGATCGGCGCGTGGACCGAGAGCACGATCCCAGCTTCGCGCGCAAGCTCACCGAAGCGCTCCGCCCACAGGTAGTCCATCCAGAACCTGCCCTCGAAGTCGATCTCGCAGGCCGTGTAGCCGCGCTCGTGGAGCAGCTCGACCGCGGCGTCGGGGCTTTCCCGCGACGGCACCCGGGCGGGTCCAAAATGGAGCGCTCCCATCCGACCAACGCTAGCGGAGCGTCCGTGCTGTCCGACCGCCTTTCTACGCTTTTTTTCATGCCGAAACGCCCGAGCCGCATCGATCTGCTGGAACTCGATATCGACCTCCGGCTCGCCGACCTCTGGCGTGAGGCCGCCGAGATCGACGACTGGAACCTCGAGGTCGTCGCGGCCTTCATGCGCGCCGCCTACGGGAAGGGCTACTGCGACGCGCTGACCGAAGATTCGCCGGGCAGCCTCTGCGAAGAGCACGGTTACCGGGTACCCGGGCGGCGGGTCACGGCGGCACCCGAAGCCTGAGCCGCGGTCGTCCGGTCTAGCATTCGGCGTGTGAGCGTCTGGCTCTCGCTCGGCGTCGTGCTTGCCGTCGTTGCTGTCGTCGTCGTCGCGCTGCCGTTCCTCCGGCGGCCCGGGATCACGGCCGCGGAAGACCGGCTCGGCGAGCCCGATGAGCTCGAGCGCCGCAGGCTCGAGCTCGCGGAAGAGCGGGACCGTGCGCTGGCGGCGCTGAAGGAGCTCGAGTTCGACCATCGCACCGGCAAGGTCTCGGACGAGGATTACCGCGCGCTGGTAGGACCGCTGCGGAGGCGGGCCGCCGAGGCCCTCCGTGCGCTGGAGCCGCGTTCGCGCGAAGCCGAGGCGAGGGTCCATGCCCGTCGCTAACTGCGCCAACTGTGGCGCGCGGCTGCCAAAGGACAGCCGTTTCTGTCCGGAATGCGGCGTCCGTACCTCTGTCGCGAACGATGTCACGGCGGTCGAGGAAGTCCCGCCCGAGGAGACGGGGCGCGTCCCCGTCCACAAGGTCGCGGCGACGCCGCGTTACTTCGGCATCGCCCCGCCACTGGCGCTGTTCTCGCTTGCTCTCGCGTCGCTCGTGGTCGCGATCGTCGTCTTCCTGGCCGGCAACGCGATCGCGGGCGCGCTCCTGCTCGCAGCCGCCGCGCTCTTCTCGACGCTCTTCGTCGCAGGGTCGAAGCACCTGCCGGAGAACGCCGTCGCGCGGATGGGCCGCCGCGCCCTCGAGACGGTCCGTGACCGAACGGGATTCGCTGTCGAGGCGGTCACCGTTCACTCGACCGCCCGGGTGGAGCTCTTCCGGCTCCGACGTGAGCTCACCGAGCTTGTCGCCAGTCGCGCCGAGGCCGCCCGGGCGCTCGGCGAGGCTGTGTACGGTGGCGCCGAAGACGAGGTCGATGCCGGCCGCAACCGGATGAGCGAGCTCGACCAGGCGCTCGCCGACAAGGAGAGGGAGATGACGACAGTGACAGCAGCGGCGAAGGAGCGACTCCAGCGCGCGCAGCTCCAGGTCCAGCCGACCGAGGTGGTCGAGCCACCCCAGATCCCTGAGCCGATGCCGGCTCCGTCCGAGCCGCAGCAGCCTGTCACCGTTCCGGAGCCGTCGCCGGTACCTTCGGAGCCCCCGATGCCCGTGCCCTCGCCTGAGCCGATGCCGGAGCCCTCTCCGCCACAGCCTGAGCAGCCCAGCTAGGAGCACCTCCGTGTTTCCCCCGTGAGCAACCTGCCGTCTGAGGGCGACGACCGTGGACAGCCCGAGGTCACGCTTCAAGCCGTCCACAACGAGACGACGTTCGGCCGCACGACGCGCGTCCGGCTAGAAGAACGTCTGATACAGCAGGAAGATGTTCAGGCCCGAGATCACGGCGGCGACCACCGTTGCCGTGATCGTCGTCGCCCGGTGATTGACGAGCGCGCCCATGATCTCGCGCTTGCCGGTGAAGATCACGAGCGGGATCAGCGCGAAGGGGATCCCGAACGAGAGCACGACCTGGCTGAGCACGAGCGTTCGCGAGGGATCGGCGCCGATCCCGATCACGACCAGCGCCGGCAGCATCGTCACCAGCCGGCGCACCCAGACGGGGATCCGGCGGCGGATGAAGCCCTGCATCACGACTTGTCCGGCGAGCGTGCCGACCGTCGAGCTCGACAGGCCCGAGCCGAGCAGCGCGAGCGCGAAGAGTGTGCTCGAGTAGCCGCCGACAAGGCCGGCCAGCGTTTTGTGGGCGGTCTCGAGCGATGCGACGTTCGTGAGGCCGCTCTTGAAGAAAGTGCTCGCGGCCACGACGAGCATCGCGATGTTGATCAGCCCGGCGATCGTCATCGCGATCACAACGTCGATTCGCGTGAACCGGTAGAGGCGCCGCGCCTGGTCCTCGGACTTCGGCAGCACCCTTTCCTGCAGCAGCGCCGAGTGGAGGTAGATCACGTGCGGCATCACCGTCGCGCCGAGGATTCCGACCGCGAGCAGGACCGACTCGCTGCCGGCGAACTGCGGCACGAATGCATGCTTGGCGACGGTGCCGAACGGCGGCTTCGCGTAGAAGAGCTCACCGAGGTAGCAAACGCCGATCATGCCGACAATCGCCGCGATCACCGCCTCGAAGGGCCGAAAGCCGAACCGCTGCAGGCCGAGGATCAGGAAGGCCGTGATCCCGGTGAGGATCGCCGCCGGGAAGAGCGCGATGCCGAGCAGCAGGTGAAAGCCGAGCGCCGCGCCCAGGAACTCCGCGAGGTCGGTCGCCATCGCGATCAGCTCGGCTTGAATCCAGAGCGCGAAGGACGTCCGCCTGGAGAATTGCTCGCGGCAGACCTCAGGCAGGTTGTGCCCGGTGGCGATCCCGAGCTTCGCCGAGAGGGTCTGGATCAGCATCGCCATCAGGTTCGCGGCGACGATCACCCAGACCAGCGTGTACCCGAACTTCGAGCCGCCGGCGATGTTCGTCGCGAAATTGCCGGGGTCGATGTAGGCGACGCAGGCGACGAACGCGGGGCCGAGGAAGGGGAGGATGCGGAAGCTGCCGCGGCGCTCGCCACGTAACACGCGGCCGGCATCGTCCGCGGTGCGAGCGGTCGCGTTCATCGAGCTGAGTCTAGCGAGAAGTTAGGTGCGCCTAAACTTTGCCACGCGAAGCTCGGGCAGGTTGCGGTGCCGCTCGTCCAGATCGAAGCCGTAGCCGACGAAGTACTCGTCCGGGACGACGAAGCCGACGTATCGGACCGGGAGATCGTCGACGAGCCGGCGGTAGGGACGGTCAAGGAGTGTGGCGATCGCGAGGGAGGCCGGCCGGCGAAGCGAAAGCAGCTTGCGCAGGTAGTTCAGGGTCAAGCCCGTGTCGACGACGTCCTCGACGACCAGCACGTGACGGCCCTCGACCGGGCCGTTCAAGTCCTTCAGCAACCTCACCCGCTCGTGGCCGCCGGGGACGGTGCCGCCATAGCCGGCGAGCTCGACGAAATCGAGCTCGTGGAGAGACGGAATCGCCCGCGAAAGGTCGGCGACGAAGAACAAGGAGCCTTTGAGCGGCGCGACGAGCAGGAGGTCGAGGCCGGCGTAGTCGACGGCGATCTGGGCGCCCAACTCGCCGACGCGCGTCTGGATCTCCTCGGCGGAGAAGTAGGTCTCGCCGACGCGCAGGTCGTCGGCTAGCCGGCGAGGTCGAGCTTGAATCGCTGGGCCAGGCGCTCGATGTCGCGCCGGTAGAAGAGTTTGATCCGGACGTCGGGGTAGCGCTCACGGAGTTTGCGCAACTTGCGGTTCTTTCGCGTCACGAGTGCCTGCTTCATCACCGTCACCTCGACGTAGAGGTCCTGCTCGGGCAGGTAGAAGTCGGGCGTGAATGCCAGTGTGACGCGGCCGTCCTCGGCCTCCTCGAGCGCGAACGTCCGCGGTTCGTACTCCCACGGAACTCCGTAAAAGTCCAGCAAGCGGGCACATTCGCGCTCCGCGTCGTTCGCGAAGCGGGGCGTTTCCGCGCTTCGGGCTGGCTCAGCCGCCACTCGACCGAAAGTAGCAACGAGAGCGGATGCCGCGCTGGATGCGCAGAACCCTAGACTTCCGGCGATGAAGATCGCTCACATCTCGGACATCCACTGCGGCGAGGTGCATTTCGTGCCCGGGCTGATGGAGCGGGCGATCAACGAGATCAACGACCAGCAGCCGGACATCGTCGTTTGCTCGGGCGACCTGACGGCGATGGGGTTCAGGTACGAGTACGTGCAGGCGAAGGCGTATCTCGACCGGCTCGAGTGCGACTGCGTGGTCGTCATCCCCGGCAACCACGACTCCCGCAACGTCGGCTACATCCATTTCGAGGAGCTCTTTGGTTCGCGGAACCATGTCGTCCAACGGGAAGGCGTCACGATCGTCGCGGTCGACTCGACGGAGCCGGACCTCGATCACGGCCAGATCGGCCGTGGCCGCTACCGCTGGATCGAGGAGCAGTTCGCCGAGGGCGAGGCCGAGTTGCGGATCTTCGTCCTCCACCACCACCTGCTGCCGATCCCGGGCACGGGGCGCGAGCGCAACATCGTCTACGACGCCGGCGACGCGATCGAGTGCCTGCAGCGAGCGGGTGTCGACATTGTCCTGTCCGGACACAAGCACGTCCCCTACGCGTGGCGGCTCGAGGACCTGTTCGTGATCAACGCGGGCACGGTCTCCTCGCAGCGGCTGCGCGGCAAGACGCGCCCCTGTTACAACCTGATCGAGATCACCGACCACCACGTGGACGTCTGGCGCAAATACCCGTTCCACGGGCAGGAGAAGATCATCCAGTTCTCGACCGAGACGCGCTCGTTCGAGAAGTACACGGCGCGAATCGAGGGGGAGGTGACCTCGCCCAGGTGAGGACGCTGGCGCTGATCGACGGCGAGCACTACCCCTCGACGGTGCGGGACGCGCTGGCCGAGCTGCCGTACGAGTTCGTCGGCGCGTTCATGGCCGGTGGGACGGAGAAGCTCCGCGACGAGGCCGACTACGGCGTCCCGCTTCATAACGATCTCGAGGAGGCGCTGCGCGAGCTCGAGCCGGAGCTCGTGCTCGATTTGTCGGACGAGCCCGTGCTCGGCCCCGCGGCGCGGTTTCGGCTCGCCAGCCGGGTGCTCGCGGCCGGGATCCCTTGCGCCGGGGCGGACTATCGACTCGAGCCGCCTGAGTTCGAGCCGTTTCCGTTGCCTTCGTTGGCCGTTTTTGCGACCGGCAAGCGCGTCGGCAAGACCGCCGTCTCCGCGCACGTCGGGCGGCTGCTCGCGCGCGACCGCGACGTCATCGCGGTGGCGATGGGACGCGGCGGCCCCGAGGCGCCCGAGGTGGCCGAGTCGCCGCCGACTCTCGAGGAGCTGTTGGCGCTCTCGCGCGGAGGCAGTCACGCGGCGTCCGACTATCTCGAGATCGCCGCTGTCGCCGGCGTCGTCACGATCGGCTGCCGGCGGTGCGGCGGCGGGCTGGCCGGAGCCGTCGCGACCTCGAACGTCCAGGCCGGGGCCGAGCTGGCGTTGCAGCGGGGAGCCGACTTCGTCGTCTTCGACGGCAGTGGCGCGGCGATTCCGCCGGTCGCGGCCGGCAAGCGCCTGCTCGTGACGAGCACCTTCGACCCCCCGGCTCTTGTGACCGGCTACCTGAACGCGTACCGCATCCTGCTCGCCGACCTCGTCCTCGTGACGATGGCGGATGCGTCGACCCCGCACGAGGCGCTCGCCGATGCAATCCGCGACGTGAAGCCCGACGTCACCGTGATCGCCGTCGGCTTCCGGCCGCGGCCGCTCGCGCCGATCGACGGGAAGCGTGTCGCGTACTTCACGACTGCCGCACCCTCGGCGCACGAGCGGCTCGCCGGCGACCTGAGCGGGTACGGGGCCGACGTCGTCCACGTCTCGGGCAACCTCGCCGACAGGCCGGCGCTCCAGCGAGAGCTGGAGACCGTCGACGCGGACGTCTACCTCACCGAGATCAAGGCGGCCGGGATCGACGTGGTCGCCGAGGCCGGCGCGAAGCGAGGCGTCGAGATCGTCCTCGCCGCGAACGACGTCGTTCATTGTCCCGGGCAGCCGCCGCTCGAGCCCGCGCTCCTGGCGCTCGCGGACGCCGCGCTGGTGGAGCCGGCGGGAACGTGAGCGAGCGGCGCCACCGCGAGCCGCTGCCGCTGGGCGGCGAGGACGGCCTGCCGTTCTCGAAGGGCTTGCTCGCGCGAGCGCTGATAGCGACCGGTGTCCCCGCCGAGAGGGCGTACGAGCTCGCGCTGACGGCCGAGGCCGACCTGGCCGCCGCGGGGGGCCGCGCGTCCTCGCTCGAGCGTCTCCATGAGCTCGCCGTCGGGATGTGGGGGGAAGACGAGGGCGCCCAGGTGATCAGGCGGCTGCGGCTCTTCGGCCGGCTCGACGACCTCGACCTGCCGGTCGTCCTGCTGATCGGAGGCGCGACCGGCACGGGCAAATCCACCGTCGCGACCGAGATCGCCTACCGGCTGGGAATCACGCGCGTCACCTCGACAGACTTCGTCCGCCAGACGATGCGCGCGTTCTTCTCGAAGGACTTCATGCCGGCGATCCACTACTCGAGCTTCGAGGCGGGCGCCTCGCAGGAGGAGGACGACCAGGACCGCGTCCTGCACGGCTTCCTCGCCCAGACCCGCAACGTGCTCGTCGGCGTGCGCGCCGCGATCGAGCGGGTCATGCAGGAGGGCTGGTCGATGGTGCTCGAGGGCGTTCACCTCGTCCCCGGAATGGTTTCGGCGGAGATCGAAGGCGCGCTTGTCGTCCAGTTCGTGCTTGCGATCGACGACGTCGAGGCGCACGCGAGCCACTTCTGGCTGCGCGATTCTGCCTCGGGCAGCGCGCGCCCGTTCGAGCGGTATCTCGACTCGCTCGGCGATATCCGCGAGATCCAGGACTACATCGTCGGGCGGGCCGAGAAGGCCGGCGTGCCGGTGATCGAGAACGGCAATATCGAGTCTGCGATCGCCCAGGCAATGGAGCTCGTGCTCGAGAGAGCCGAACGGTTCGAGAAGGTCGGATGACGGAGACGGCACCGATCCGGCTACGCGAGGGGTCCGCAGTCGACCGCTACTGCCTTTGCGAGAGCTACGCCCGCGCGACCGAGCGCGCCGCGCTGGCGGGCGCGCGCTGGCTCGGGCGGGCCGACCAGGAAGGCGCCGAGCGCGATTCCGCGGAGGCGATGCGATCGGCTCTCGAGCACCTGCCGATCGACGGGCAGGTTGTGATCGGCGCCGGCGGCGACGAGGACGAGACGCTCGGCCGCGGCCAGCGCGTTGGCGCCGGCGGCGAGCAAGTCGATCTCGCGCTCGACCCGCTCGAGGGACGCGGTGTCGTCGCGCGGGGCGGGGGAGGGGCGATGTCGATGATCGCGGTCGGCGAGCCTGGCTCGCTGCAGACCCTGCCCGACATGTACATGCGCAAGCTGGCTGTCGGCCCGCGGGCTCGTGGGGCGATCGACCTGCGCCGTCCGGTCGCCGAGAACATCCGCGGGATCGCCGAGGCCTTCGGACGCAGCGTCAACGACGTGACGACGATCGTTCTCGACCGGCCGCGCCACCACGACCTGATCGAGGAGATCCGCGCCGCAGGCGCCCGAATCAAGCTGATCCAGGACGGAGACGTGACCGCGTCGATCTCCGCGGCGATCCGCGGCACCAACGATCACTTGGCGATCGGGATCGGCGGCACCCGCCAGGCCGTGATGGCGGCAGCCGCGCTCCGCTGCCTCGGCGGCGAGCTGCAGGCTCAGCTCTGGCCGACGACGCGAACCGAGATCGAAGAAGCGCGCGAATACGGGATCGACGACTTGGACAAGATCTTCACGATGGACGACCTGGCGCCTGGCGAGGTGATCGTGGCAGCGACAGGCGTCTCGAACGGCGACCTGCTCCGCGGCGTCCGCTTCCTCGCGGATTCGGCACGCACGCACTCGCTCGTCATGTGCACGCGCTGCAACTGGGTTCGCTTCGTGGACGGCATCCACTTCTTCGCCAGGGAGCGCCGCGAGGAAGTGCGGCTGCTCGGCTAGGCTGGACCTGATGCCTACGAAAGAACAAGTCGTCGACGCGCTGCGCGCAGTCGAGGATCCCGAGCTCGGGATGGACATCGTCGAGCTAGGCCTGCTCTACGACGTCGAGGTCGAGGGCCCGAAGGTCAAGGTGATCCACACGCTGACCTCGATGGGCTGCCCGGTCGGGCCGATGATCCAGGAGAACATCGACCAGATCGCGCGCTCGATGCCCGAGGTCGAGGACGTCGAGGTCGAGCTGACCTGGGACCCGCCGTGGTCGCCGGAGAAGATGTCCGACGATGCCAAGTTCATTCTTGGCTTTGGCTAGCGGTTTTGCCGGTCTAGCGACGCCAGTCTTTACCGGCGCTTTGGCGCGGCTTGACCGCGGCGATCGATGCTCGAGGCGACCCAACCGAAAGGAGTCGTCATGAAGTCATCAATCATCATCCTCGCTGTGGTCGTCGCGGTCGGCGCCGTCTCTGCTACCTCGTCGCCGTCCCGATCCGCGGCAGCACCGGCCGCCAAGCAGAGCTGTATTTTCGCGACGCTCCCGCGTGCCACTCCTGCGGGTCAGCAGTCGCTGTACGGGCACATCAGCTCCCTCACTCGCAGGGGCAATCACTATGTGCTCCGCTTCGACCCCGCTTTGCTCCTCAGCGGCGTGACGGCCAGCCGCGCCGCGCTCGAAGACACCGGGTCGGGAGACGTGCCGAACGACACCTACACCCGCGACGAGACCCACAAGTTGTTGACGTTTCTCGTCCCCGCGGTTGTGCATGTCACCGTGCTCACACACGCGACTTGCTCGACGCGTACCACGGTGGCAAAGCTCGCGAAGTCGACGACCCCGCGCCGTCGCTTCTGGATCAGCGTCAGGATCGACACTGTCCGTTCGATCGACGAGCAGTACCACCCATAAGCAAAGACATGAGACGAGCCCGCCTCGTCGGAGGCGGGCTCGCGGCTTTCGGCGATGACAGCGGGAAGCTTCGGTTAGCTCGGCCTACGGACGCCGCTGCACCGACGGCGGACCGGCGTCGGTGCCGCCGGGGTCTGACCCCCCAGACATTGCCGTTCTGGACTACGCCGATTCGCAGCAGGATCTTGCCGAACTGCTCTCCGCGCTCCATTCGCTCGTGTGCGGCTCGCGCTTCCTCGAGCGGGAAGACCTGGTCGATGACCGGGCGGGCCCGGCCGGACTTCACCAGTTCGAAGGCGCCCGCGAAGTCCTCGCGGGTGCCCATCGTCGAGCCGTAGATCGTCAGCTGCTTCCACCAGACGCGGTGGAGCTGGGCGGGCGGGTTCGGACCGCTCGTGGCGCCGCAGACGACCACCCGGCCGCCCGGCCGGACGACGGCGAGCGACGTCTTCCAGGTCGCCTCGCCGACGTGCTCGACGACGACGTCCACGCCGTCGCCACCGGTCGCCTGCTTGACGGCCGCCGCGACGTCGCCGCGTACGTGGTTAACGACCGCGTCGGCGCCGAGCTCGCGCGCCCGCTCGAGCTTCGCGTCGCTCGACGAGGTCGCGAGCACGCGCGCGCCGAACGCCTTGGCGATCTCGAGCGATGCCGTGGCGACCCCGCCGCCGATCCCCCAGACCAGGACCCACTCGCCCTCGCGGAGCTGCGCCTTCGTCACGAGCATTCGGTACGCCGTCTCGAAGACCAGCGGGAACGCTGCCGCCTCTTCGAAGGAGAGCTCGTCGGGAATCGGAACCGCATAGTCGCCCGGCACGGCGATCAGCTCCGCGTCCGTGCCGTCGATGTGCTCGCCGACGATCAGGCGGCCGTCGTCGAGGCCCGGGTTGACCACGACCCGCTCGCCGGTGTCGACACGCTCGCCGGCCCCGTCCGAGCCGAGAATCCTCGGCTTGGGCACCGAGGGCTGTCCGCTGCGGATCCAGAGGTCGATGCGGTTCAGCGCCGCGGCCCGCAGCTGGACGAGGACTTCGCCCTCCGCAGGCGAAGGATCGGGCGCATCTTCGTACCGCAAAACCTCGGGCCCGCCGTTCTCGTGAATCCTGATCGCCTTCACGGGGGCACAATCTTCCATATGAACGCTGCTGAGCTGGAGAATCTCGCGGATGAGCTCGGCATCGACGTCGTCGGGGCCACTCCGGCAGAGCCTTACGTAGAGACCGAGCGCCATATCCGCGACCGACGCGCGCGCGGCCTCTTCGCCGACATGCGCTTCACGATGGCGCAGCCCGAGGTCTCGTGCCATCCCGAGAAGCTGCTGCCGAGCGCGCGCACCGTCGTCTCCGCGGCGCTCTGTTACTACTCCGACGAGCCCAAGCGCCCGCAGGGCCATGGACGGCTACCGCGCTACACCTGGTACGACGCCTACGCCGAGCTGCGCGAGAAGCTCGACGAGCTCGGCCGGCGGCTTGGCGGCGACTACCGCGTGCTCGTCGACGAGAACCAGCACGTCGACCGCGAGGCGGCGGCGCGGTCGGGCGTGGGGTTTTACGGCAAGAACACGCTCCTGATCACCCGCCGGTTCGGCTCCTGGGTCGTGCTCGGGGCACTCGTCACCGACCTCGAGCTGCAACCAACGCTGCCACTCGCGCTGGACTGCGGCTCCTGCACGCTCTGTATCGAGGCCTGCCCCACGGGCGCACTCGACGACCCGGGCACGCTCGACGCGACTAAATGCCTCTCGTACTGGACGCAGTCGGCCCACGATCCCCCCAAGGACTACCACGAGGCGCTCAAGGCCCAGGTCTACGGCTGCGACATCTGCCAGGACGTCTGCCCCTGGAACCGCGGGATCGAGAAGCGGCGCGCCGGGCAGCCCCTTCCCGCCGAGGCGGAGCCCCACGTCGATCTCCTCGACTGGCTCGAGTCCGACCCCTCGGAGCTTCGCCGGCGCTATGCCCGCCTCTACGTGCCGAGGAACGACGGACGCTTTCTGCAGCGGAACGCCCGCATCGCGCTCGCGAACGAACAGGTGACGGCCCGATGACGCCGGCGCTGGATCGGCTGCGCGAGACCGAGCGCTGGATCGCGTGGGTGCGCCTCGCCGCAGTGCCGTTCGCGATCGTCGAGGTCGGCCTGTTGAGCACGGACTACCCGTCTGGGTATGAGAGCTGGGCCTGGGCGACAACCGGCTTGCTGGCGGTCGCCGGTGTTGGCTTCTTTCTGCTCAGTCGGGCAGAGGCCTTCGCGCGCGCGCCCCGCCGAATCGGCCTGCTCGGGCTGGCGGTCGACATGGTCATTGTCGCGGCCTTCGTCCTCATCTACCAGTACGAGATCGGGTCGCCGGTCAATGAGCTTTTCTTCGTTCTGCTCGTCGAGGCTGCCGTCCGCTACGGGATCCGCGGCGGGTTGCTGATGCCGCTCGCGATCGCACCGCTGCTCGCCCTCGCGGAGTGGTGGCGGGAGTCGAGGTTCGACAATCCGCCCCACGGCTACCAGCCGGACCACGTGGTCTTTCCGTGGGGCCTGCTCACCCTGACCGGGATGATCGTCGGCTGGCTCGTCGACCGGCTGCGCCAGAAGACGGCGACCTTCGAGGCGCAGGTCGTGGAGGCCGAGCTGCTCCGCGACGAGCTGGGCCGGCGCGCCGATGTGCTGGAGGCGGCGACACGCTGCGCGCGCGCCCTCAGTTCTTCTCTCGATCTCGACGAGGCCTTCGAGGCGTTCATCCGCGAGCTGCGCGGCTTCGTTCCGTTCGACAGGATGGCGATCGTCCTCGAAGAGGCGGGAACGGCGCAGGTGATGGCGGTGGCGGGAGTCGGCGCCGAGGTGGTCTTCTCCCGCGGCTCGCGCCGGCCGGTGGGCCAGACGCTGCTTGCTGAGATCCTTCGCACCGGCCAGCCGGTCTACCGAGAGGATATGATCGACGCGCGGTACTCCGAGGAGCGCGAGTTCGGCGAGCTAGGCCTCCGCTGTCGGATCGCGGCGCCGCTCCTGCACGGGCCGAGGGCGTTCGGAATGATCTCGCTCGTCCGCCGGGAGCCGAGAGCCTTCAACACCCAGGAGCTCGAGCTCGTCGGGCTGCTCGGGCGACTGGTCGCAAGCGCGGTCCAAAACATTCGGGCCTATGAGGCCGAGCACAACACAGTCGAGGAGCTCCGCAGACTGTCGGCGCTTCGCGCCGACTTCGTCTCGCTCGTCTCGCACGAACTGCGGGCGCCGATGGCGTCGGTCGTCGGCTCCGCCCAGACGCTTCGCCAGCGCTGGCGAGAGCTCAACCCCGACCAGCGAGAGTCCTTTCTAGCGCTGATCGGCAGCGAGACGGAGCGGCTGGCGGCGCTCGTCGCCGACGTACTCGACACCTCCCGGATCGACGCGGGCACGTTCACCTACCGTTTCGCCGACGTCGATCTCGGTGCGCTCGTCCGGGATTCGGTCGCGGGCATATCGCTCGCACAGGACGAGGTCCGCGTGGTCGCGGACGTGCACGGCGAGCTTCCGTCCGTGCGCGGCGACCGCGACCGGCTGCAGCAGGTGTTGACGAACCTGCTCGACAACGCGGTCAAGTTCTCGCCGACCGGCGAGGAGGTCAGGGTGAACGCCTACCAGCAGGACTCGCGCGTACACATCGAAGTGTCGGACAGCGGACCAGGCGTCCCCGCCGATCAGCAGCGCGTCATCTTCGAGAAGTTCGGCCGCGGCCACAAAGCGGGCTCTCCCGGCAAGCCAGGTACCGGCCTCGGCCTCTTCATCGCGCGTTCGATCGCGGAGGCCCATGGGGGCGTGGTCGAGGTCTCGTCTGCACCAGACCTCGGTGCGACCTTTACGTTGACACTCCCGGTCGATTCAACGCGCTGACGGCACGCGCACGCGCGTCAGCCTCAGCTCGGCCTGGAGCTTGCGCGCCCGGTCGGCGATCCGCGCGCGCAGCTCTTTCGGCTCGCGCACCACAGCCTCGCCGCGGAACGAGAGGATCTCGCCGATCAGCCAGTCCTCGCCGCCGACCGCGACCTCTTCGATCGCTGAGCCGTCTTTCAGGAGCCTCGCCGTCCCACGCTCGAGTCGCCAGCGCGCAACCTCGGGCGAGTACCAGATCTGGACAGGCCTGGCGTCGCGCAGGCCGCGAGGCTCGAATCCTTCGCGCGGCTCGAAGTCGTCGGCAAGCATCCGGGCGCTCCGCATCCGGTCGAGCCGGAACGAGCGCTCACCGGCGCGGGTTCGGTCCCAGGTGTGCACGTACCAGTAGGGGAGGCGCCGCTCCATCGAGTACGGCTCGACCAGGTGCTCGGAGGTCGCCTCCTCGCCCTCTTTGAGGTAGTCGAGCTCGATTAGCCTACGCAAGCGGATTCCCTGGGTCAGCGTCGCGACGAGCCCCTCCTCGTCCTCGCCAATGTGCGGCTGCGGCGTCTGCGCGAGATCGAACTCACCGAACGTGTCCTCGAGCTTCTTGCGCACGCGGTCGAGTGGTGTGCGCGCGTCGGCGGCGATCATCGGCCCGACGAACTCCAGCGCGAGCCGGATCGCGCGTGCCTCGAGCGGCGTCAGACGAGGCGGAGCGCGGAACGTGTCGCCGAACAGCTCCTTGTCGACGCGTACCTTCCCGTCGGCCAGCTCGGCATAGATCGCATAGCAGCCGCCGCCGAAGTTCACGAGGTTGAGCAGCGACAGGTGCTCCTCCAGCTCGTCGGGCGGGATGTGGAAGCGCTCGATCAAGTCGGAGGCTTCGACGACGGCCTCGTTGCTCTCACCACAGCGATCGAGCAGGTATGCGAGCAACGCTTGGAGCACCGCGAACCGCTCCGGCGCGACCGGCCCGGCGACCCGCTCGAGCTCGTCCTGCTCTCGCGGCTTCGCCTCGGCCGCGAGCTCGTGCGGAGCCTCCTCGTGGCGATCGCGGACGAGCCGCAGCGCGCGCGCTACCTCCCGCCTCAGCTCCGGAGGTGCGACCGGCGAGGCGCGCCCGTCCTGGCGGACGATCCAGGAAGCGAGCTGCCCCGGACTCGAGTACTCGGTCACGAAGACCCCGTCCTCCACGCGGCCGTGCTCCCCGTACGTCCGCTCGACCCACCAGGCGGTGTCGTCGCCCACCTCGATTCTGGCCTCGCCGGTCAGATCGCCGATCTGCCAGGGCGGGCGGTCGCGATAGGGCTCGATGTCGAACTCGGCCGGCAGGCGGAAATCCCGCTCCCTGCGAGTCGCGAAGCGGATGTCGCCACGGATCCGCGAGACCCGGAAGGTGCGGATGTCCTCCCGGACCAGGTCCTGGCCGACGACGTACCAGGCGCCGTTGTCCTGGAACAGCGCGTAGGGGTTGAGCGCCCGCTCCTCCTCCGAGTCGCGGGAGATCGACCAGTAATTGAACTTGACGGTGCGCTGCTTCGAGATCGCGCCCTCGAGCTTCCCTAGCCGGCCCGCGAGCTCGGCGGAGTACTCGGGGTCGAGCACCTCGACGCGGAGGGCGGTGTCCGTCGGCGCTTCGGCGAAACCCGGGCGACCGAGCGCGAGGTTCTGGAGCGCTAGCCGTAGCGGCTCCGCGTAAGCGAACTTGCCTTCGAGCAGGTAGAGCGCCGTCTGCAGGGCGGCCAGCTCGTCGTCCTTGAGATCGAGCTGCGGGAGGAAGTACGCCTCGGAGCGCATCGTGTAGAGCTCCTCGCCCGTGTACTCGTCGCGCTGGGAATGCAGCGGCACACCGAGCGCGATCAGCTCGGCCCGGTCGGAGTAGAAGCGGCGCGCGAACGCCTCGTCCGACATCTCCTGATAGCCCTCGACGTTCCCCTTGATGTCGCGCGCCGTGACCGCCCGCCGTTCCGCCATCAGGAACGCGACGAGCGAGAGCTGACGGATCAGCTTGTCGGTGTCGTGAGACACGCGACCGAGACTACCGCGTGCGGCCTGTGGAAAACGTGCGTCTACGCCGCGACGCGCGAGTGCGTCTCGAGATGCTGGTGCGACGGGCAGTAGTCGCGATCGGGAAGCGGGGTGCGCTGGCAGGGCTTGCCCTTGCGCGTGGTCGCGCGGCAGCGCGAGACGCCGCCGTCGAAGGCGCCGGCCTCGATCTGCGACTCGATGAACGCGCAGGCGGCGGTGACTCCCTCGCTCACGGCCCAGGCGACCTGCGCCTGCGCGGTGATCGGGAAGTAGCGACGAATGTCCTGGAAGAGCGCCCGCTCGGGCTTCGCGAAGTAGAGCGGGTCGGTCGCCAGACGCTCCATTGTCTGCTCGCAAGCCTCGAGCACCTGGCGGCGGTATTCGATGCCGGTCTCGGGGTCGACGTACGGGTCTACGAGGTCCTTGATCGAGCGATAGATCGCCCGCGAATACTGATACATACAGGCCTGGATTTGCACCATTCGTTCGTCAGAAATCAGTATCCCGTCCAGCCTATTAACCCCCCGCAAAGCTTTGTTAAGTACCGATTAATCCGAGGGTCACACTCTCCGACCGGGAGACAGCTTAAACGGTTCCGGCCCTGTCACAAAGTCCGCGCCGGGGTTTTCTTGTGAGAAAACGTGCGAGCGCGGAAACTACGGCGTGATCCGCC